>Ga0315295_10000034_pt1 | contig 122516 bp, 94 predicted proteins | sample YL17G14_0_MG_FD_204453 | JGI IMG/M metagenome (GOLD analysis project Ga0315295, IMG submission 204453) | Sediment microbial communities from Yellowstone Lake, YNP, Wyoming, USA - YL17G14_0 | ecosystem: Environmental > Aquatic > Freshwater > Lake > Sediment | place: USA: Wyoming | collected...
GGATGAATCGCTTCCGGCGCATCCTCATACGCTGGGAGAAGAAACCGGAAAACTATCTGGGTTTGCTTCATCTGGTTTGTGCTCTCATTACCTACCGTGCCACAGGTCTACTGGGATAAGCTCTTAGCATATAAGCAGAAACCAAGAGGTTATAGCCTTGATAAAGAGTTTCGTATTGTTGCTATCAAATTTGGTGAGCCATGTAATAGAGAGGGGTGTAAATACCTCGATAGGCAATTTGAGCAGGTTGAGCCGGAGTGTAAATCTATCGAAGTGAACTTAGGGAGACAATTGGACTATGTCAGCTTCGTGACTCTTGAATGAACTTCGAACCGATCAATCCGGCGGACGCCTACCGCCGCCCTTATTCTTAATCGTTCCGGTGAAATCTGAGCAGGAATCCCTCGACTCATTCGACTCTTTCGACTATGCTCAAGACAGGTTCGCTCAGGATAGCCGGGGTAACCCGGCAGGCGCCCTGCCGGTCGGAGCAGAAAAAGACCGGGATTGGGAAGTCGATGACGACGGAAAGAGAGGTTGCGAGGATAGCGTTCGGGTGGGTTCCTGATCGATAAGGATTTCGGGCACAGGTTAAGAAATACAAGTCATTTTCAAGCAAGGAGAAACAGATATGGGCGATAAGGGAAAAAAAGATAAAGGCAAAAGAGAACAACACAAAAAGGCCCAGCTTAATCCAAAGGAAAAACGACAATTGAAAAAAGAAAAGAACAATAATTAATTGCCGAGTGTTGTTCGTAGTCCGGTCGATAGCCTTTGACCCGAGGGCATTAAAGAGGTCCGGTATTTTTTCCGGCCTTACCTGAACTCTGTGACCTGTGCGGCCATACAAAACAAAAAACCACGGAATAACCAAGCCTCGCAGATTGTTCTCTGCACAACGATCATTCAAATTCGACTGTGGCGTGTACAGTACCCTGGTATCACTCGAAGCGGACAGTTGTTTGTCCGTTCTGCTTGCTGAGCAGCACCTTATGACAATATAGTATATCGTGTTCTTCGAGCGCATACCCAAAAAGTACTGGACACCCTTACTCATCTCCCTGTTTTCCCTACCTTACCCATTTCAAAATAAGTAGTCACCACAATTGACGATTTCCCTGAAGAGCATGACTATAGTGCCCAAGCGAAGAGGCTCTTTGGAAGAACAGACTCGGCAGCCCCGGCGGTGGTAGTGTTGCGCTCTGCGCAAGTGGACAACCTATCCTGCACGTGGCAAAGTCAGGCTTGTACCCGGCGTTTAGCCTGAGCACCAATGGAAACATAGTGCTCGGCGAGGTTCAATAAAACAAAGACCTTAGGCATGGGAGTTAAAGAATGAAGAAGATCATCCATCTCAGTGACCTGCACATTGGCTACGCCGATATGAGCAGGAGTTTTAAGTGCATCGTTGATAATATAAAATTCCTCAAACAGCCCGCGTCCGACTACGTGATAGTCATCACCGGGGATATCGTTGAAAATGCGTTTGACGATCCCCGATATGAAGAAGCGCAAGCCTACATGCAGATGCTTCGCGACGAAGGGTACGCTGTCTTGATAGTGCCGGGAAATCATGATTATGGAACCGGATGGCTTGCACTCAAAGGATATGTGAAGGAATTCAAAAAGGCTTTCTTTGGAGACGTCAAGACCCGCTATCCTAAACTCGACATCATTGACGGCGTCGCCTTCATCGGCCTGGATTCCATGGCGGAAGAGTTGAACTGGTACGATTCCTTAGCTGCCAACGGAGAGCTCGGCAAGGCGCAACTCACGAAGTTGAGCAAACTCCTGGCAGGAAAGGCGGTCAAAGATTGCAGCCACCGAGTCATCTATCTACACCACCATCCTTTTGAGCCGTTGTCAAAGATCCACGAATTGAAAGATTCCGAGGACCTCAGGGCGGCGTTGACCGCAAGCGAGAGCGTGGCGGCGTTACTTTACGGGCACAATCACCACGGGAAGACATGCAACGGAGCGTGGGGCATACCTCGCTGTTACGACGCCGGAACGGCCACAAGGAAAAACGATGGCGCGAGCATCCATCGTGTCATTGATCTGACAAGGGATGCTCGCTTGGACTACGACGGCGCTTTCCATGGTACCTACTAATCTTCTCGTCTCGGGCTGGCAAGTCCAGGGGCCGTAGGAACAGTAGGTAGGCGTTCGGCATGATATCTTGTCGTACGACTTGCGCGTTCACAGTCGGCATAATCGACGGTGGGGCAAGGATAAATAAGTGAGAGTGCTTGTTTTCGTCACGAAAATACCTGAGCGGCAAAGATGGTTCGACGCGCAAGTCAAGGGCAGCACGGCAGCGACAAGTAACAGGCTCACACAACGAACCGCCGCATACGTTGGCTTCCTGAAATCCAGCTAAGTGATGCAAAAAGACGCATCCTATCGCGGCCGGCTCCGAGCCGGGTCGCAAGCCAAGCGATCCGTCCAGCCCGTGAAAATGCGATTCAATCGTTTTTCTTGAGGAACGTCGGTTTGGCCTTGTTGCGCCGCCGGTCGGGCTGGAGATATCTGTAGCCGGAGTTCGGATTATCCTTGTCGTAGGTGAAGGCGTCACGGTTGTCTAAAAAGTGCTTGACGTAGTTGATCGGAATGGCAAAGCCGAGCCCGCCGAGAAAGATGTACCCCATATTGGTTACGCCGATAACCTCGCCGGCCAGATTGAAAAGCGGGCCGCCGGAGTTGCCGGGATTGATGTCGGCGTTGGTCTGGATGTAGATGAGCCCTTCGAACGCCCTGTTCCTGGTGCTGATGACGCCGTTGGTGACGGTCCTCTCCAGGCCGAGCGGATTGCCGATGGCAAAAACCTCTTCGCCGGCGTTGATGCGGTCCACGTCGCCGAGATAGACGAACGGGGTCTTCGTGTCCCCGAGGTCTTCGAGCTTCAGCAGGGCCAGGTCCACGAACGGATTGATCGCTTCGATCTTGACCTTCTTGAACGCTTTTTTCTCGAAGCCGCTTTTTACTTTCCGGAACATGGTCACTTCGATCTGCGTCTCTTTCTCGACCACGTGATAATTGGTAATCAGGAATCCGTCCTCGTTGATGAAGAATCCTGAGCCCGTGCCGCCGGGGCTTGAGATTTTGACCACCGCCTCGGAGACGGCGTCCACGGATTTTTCGATGGTCGTCTTCTTCAGTTGAGCGGTCTTATACAGCCGGCCGGATGCGTCTTCGACGGGCGGCAGGCCGGCGGCGGGGGTATTAACGTCGCCGGGACGAGCCTGCTCGGTTTCGTTTTTTTCGCCGTACTGGTATTCGAGGACCTTGTCTTTGGGAATCGTCAGGACCGTTACGCCGATATCGACGTACAACTGCGCCGGCTTTTCCAGAATGATCTTGCCGGTGATGGTCTGGCCTTCTTTGAGGACGACTTTGTCCGCCCGGCACGGTGCATAGCAGCACAGCAGCAGAAGGACACAGAACCATTTTAGACTTGTATATCCGTACATTGTTCTCTGGACCATATATCCCTCATAAGTCAGGCTCGGCTACAAGCGCACCGGCTGGAGCCTCTCCACCGGTACGCTCATTATAAATAGCCGCGGCTACGGCATAAAGCGCCAAATCCGAAAAAGACAGGCCCCCGCTCCTGCCATCGGACAGGAAGGCGCGGGGGCCGTTTTGACCGATTCACATCAAATCCCAGTCAGCTCATGGAGCGGAAATCGCCTCGAACCACTTGTCCAGGAAAATATCCAGGTCGTCGATGTCCACGGCACCGTCATGGTTGAGATCGACCGGACAGACCGTCGTGAACGACCAGACGGGTCCGTTTTTCTGGCCGAATGAATTCTTGGCGGTAACTCTCCAGTAGTACTTTGTCCATGTATCCAGACAGCCCGGACAGTAGGTCGGCTGATCAAGATCCGTCGCAACCAGCTCCAGCTCTTCCGGATTCGTGCCGAAATAGAGGTCCCAGCTCGCCGCGGGCGAGGGCGGTGCAGCGGCGCTGGTGGTCAGACGCTGGTAGTATGCGAGCTGGTTGTCCGAGAAGGCCTTCGTGCTGGTCGGCGGGTAAGACCTGTGGCTGCCGGCAAGCTGTGTCCCGAACGACACGGTATTCGGAGCCGAAAAGTCGTAATAGTAGTTGGCCACGCCCTGCCAGGAAACTCCTATGAAGTAGAACTTCCCGGTAACCAGAGGCACTGCGACGGCGCCTGAGCTGTACCATTGCAATCCCGTGCCGGCGCCGGTTACCTCTTTCTCGAATATCTTGTTGTACGTTCCAGTCTTGCTGGAGCTTTCGTAAACGAAGTAGCGCAGGGTCATCGCGTCGGGAATATTCAGCCTCTTTTCGATCTCGATAAGCTGCACATCTGTCGTGACGGAATAAAAGTTTCCGACGCCGTCTCCGCTGCCGAGGCCCGACAAAACGGCGGAGCCGACAATATCCTCAGTCTGTGCAGGAGCCGCTGCGACGTTCTCCAGGTCGAGGAGGTTCTTCTGCTCTTCTCCAAGAGGGGCTGCCGGGGCGTTCGATAAAGCCACGGCGGGGCTGGCTGCCGGCACGCCTCCACCCCACGAGAGGCAGATATCCACCAGCACGTTTTCAGCGGTATTCGCTGGTGCAGGATTGTTTGGCTCCGCCGGAGCCTGGCCGCTCTCCTGCCCGCTCTCGTACGTCAGATCGTCCATGCTAAAGGCCGCATTACCCACGGTTGAGTGGTGGACCTCTATTCGAGCCACCGGGGGGAAGTTGGCTTCCAGATACTTCGGCGTACTTGCAAGGGTCAACCAGGGCGATTGTTGTACGAGGACATGGCCGGCGTCATATCCGTTAAACCTGACCTGGCTCGGCGTCCCGCCGCTGCCGACCGTCTTGGCAAACCACGCGCCGACCAAATGGTCCGTCGCAGCCGGCAATGAGAAGCCGACATCGTTCCTTCCGAAGGCGTTAAAAAGATAATTGTCTCCTGAATGGGGCTGCGAATACGTAGGATCAACCGATTCCGAAGTCCAGTCCCAGAATTTAGGGTCGCCGTCATCGGAACTATCCCATTCCAGGCCGGCGTAACCCGAAGGAATCCGGCCGACATCCGCAGGCGGAAGGTCATCGAAGTTCAATACAACAGTCCCCGTTATTGGCGCCGCCAATTTCAAGTTGCTCAATGACGAGACGTTGACCGGGTTGACCTGGGCGGCTTCAATATGCCCTTTTTCCCCAACCTGGGCTGCGCACACCCCTGCAAGCAATCCGAGTGTCACCAAGCCCAGCACAATTGTTCCTGAGTTTTTCTGTTTTGTGTCCATGAGTACACCCTTTCTTCAATTGCGGCCCTCTGGCGGCGGGAGTTCTCTGAGTCTCACCGCTGCAACCCCTACCGGTCGAAAAGCCTGAAATGCCAACCTGCCCAATGGACTATTTCACATAGAAACAGCCTGCTCTTTTTGTCCTTTTAGTTTATCTCCTCCCAAAAAGTCACTCCCTCAACAGTCCTTTCATTCATGCCGGACTCTGTCCCGGCTTACTTAGAGCCTACGTGGATAAACTGGACCTGGTTCGAAAAGATTCATCACCACACCGCAGGGACCGCCTCCTTCGACGATAGGAGTAACCGCCGTTCACAAACACTCAACACTTCCGGTCAGATTATACGTACCGCGCGTAACTGTAGAAGTCAAGAGAATTTGTACGTTTTTCCGCAGATTCACCTTAAAAAAACCGGGCTATTCGCCACAGCAGCCCGCGACAATATCCGGGGGCCCTTCAGCCGGATTTTAGACTGGCCAATTCGAGCAAAAAAGCTATAATAGAACCTGTAAAAAGTGTCATTTTCGAGTGAAGGGTGCCGAACAATGATTTTGGCGTCCGCGAAAACCGTCAACGTGTTGAACCAGGGGAAAGTCCGATGACTCAGTTATCTCAGATCAAACGTATGCTACCGGCTCTGTGTTTATTGACAGTTCTGGTTTACCTGTCCGGCCTGATCGCACCCGCTCAGGCCGGTGCCGCGGATCAAACTGCACAACCCCCGCAAAAGCAAGAGGCTAAGCCACCGGCAACCGCCGCAAATGCGCCGACGGACCAGTCCGCCGGCCCGCCGGCCGCCGAGCCCTCGATTGTCGTCGGGAGAATCAGCGACTATGTAATTACAAAAAATGAGCTGAAGGAACGCCTCATGACGGAGCTTTATCCGTACGATCGCGAGACGTACGACGAACAGGAGCAGCCTCCCGATGCCCTGACGGTTCTTATGAAAATGCTCGGCGAAAAGGCCATGGTTATGGAGGCCCGAAAGGAGGGCCGCCTTAACGACGAATTGATCAGCAGTACCGTCAAGCGCTTCAGCGAAAGAAGGCTGGTGAACCTGCTGGCCCAGAAATACGTCGATAAGAATCGAGACAGACTCATGGCAACGGCGGATGAAATCAGGCAGAAGATACAGGCCGACCAGAAGCTCGACGAAACACGGGCCAAAGCCGCAATTGAACAGGCCAAAGCCGGCAAATTGCTGGATGAGTACTACATGCAGATATACACGAAAGCCCACGTTAAAAAGCTGGATCAGAACTACGCCAGAGCCATCGAAATCTATCAGAGGCTGCTGCATCGCCCGAAGGAAGACCGCAAGGTCGCGTGGATACAAAATTCTCAGCTCAAGAACGAGTTAGCGCCCCGAGAGGCGAATCTGGTCCTGGTGCTGTACTCCGGAGGCAAAGTGACATTGAAAGAATGGCTGGAGACCTACTGCGATATCGTCCCGCCGCGGCGGCCCGCGATCGATACCCCGGGGGCCGTCGAGGAGCTGGTGGAAAGGGCTCTGCGGATGCCGCTGCTGATCTGGGAGGCCACGGCACTGGGGCTCGATAAAGATAAGGATTTAGTGACGCAGGTCAGAGACTATGAAGACAGGAGATTGCTCAGCGAGGTCCAGGTCGCCAAACAAAAGGAAGTAACCGCGCCGACCACCGAAGAAGTCATGGCCTATTTCCAAAAGAACCAGGAGGCTTTCGGAACGAGCAAAACTCTCAAGATCGACCTGATCTGGTGTGAGAACCTCCCGACTGCCCAGAAGGCCAGGGCCGAGCTGGACGCAGGAAAGGATTTTGAGGCCGTCAGGCAACAATATTCGCTTGAAAAAACGGGCAAACCATTCAACACATATCCCACCGGCGAAGGACTCTTCTGGAAGGACCTGTGGGCGGGTGAGCCGGGGCGGGTACTGGGTCCGCTCAAAGGCTTTTATGGCCAGGGGATCCAATGGCGCCTCGTCAAGATTCTGGAAAAGACCCCGGGCCAGGTGAAACAATACTCGCCTGACCTGGAACCACAGATCAAAAACAGAATCATCAGCGAACGGGGCAAGAACCTGGTCGATCAGTACGGCCGAGAGTTGTTGAAGAAGTATTCATTCCAGGCCTACCCTGAGAAGATCAAGGACGTCGATCCCCTGAACATACCGTGAGCGAATCGCCCGCCGTTCTGCGAGCCGCAAAACTCGCAGACTGGTAGGGTGTGCAAATTTCGTTTCGCCGTTAGGTGTCCCTGACGGGCCGGACACACCCTACGAACTCGCTGGTTTGTCCATCCCGTTCCGATTATCGCCCAATCTGCGTTTATTCGTTGCTGACGTCCTCTTTCTTTAGCGGCGTGGTCCAGAGATAAACCTGATGCTCGTTCCAGTTCTGGTCGGACGTGGTGACCTCAACAACTTTGTCGGGCTTCACGCCCCTCATATCGAAATCGTGCGAGACAATGCGCGAGCCGGGTTTGAGCTTCTCTAACTGCGGAATCAGCTTTACGTTCAACTCCGGAAGCAGATACAGCGTGACGACGTTGGCCTTGCTGAGGTCCAGAGTGAAAATGTCTTTCTGCTCAATCCGAACCAGGTCGCCGACGTTATTCTTTTCCACGTTGGCCCGCGACTCCTTAACTCGCACGGGGTTTATGTCATAGCCTATCGCCTTACATCCGAACTTTTTGGCCGCGGTTACTACGATCCGGCCGTCGCCGCAGCCTAAGTCATAGACCAGATCATTTTTTGTGACCTGAGCCAGCTCGAGCATCTTGTCCACGACCTCCTGCGGCGTGGGAACGAAAATGACGTCCGGCTCGCGCGGCGCTTCGGTAATCTGGTCGGCACTCTTCTTGGCGGTTGTCCCGGCCCGCTTTTGCCCGGTGACCTTTCGAGTGCCCCGGGACGTCGTTAGCTCTCCGGTAAGCTTCTTGCCATCCACCTGGCCTGCAAAGCTGATTTCGTAATTCTGATCGCCAAACTGCGTGCTCGTCTTGAACGCCACCTTGTCATTATCAAGATCGATCTTCGCGACGGGGATTGATCCGTACATCGCGCTCAAATCGGGATTGATCTTCAGCAACTGTTTCCTGCTGCCGGAGTCCGAGGCGATCTCGAGGTCCCACCGCCCGATCACCGCGGCGCCGACGCGCTTTCCCTCTGCCGTCATCTCGAACTGGTCGGACTTGAAGGCGCCGGTCAGCGCCTGGCCCTTGATGGTTCCCTCGAACGTGGAGGCCCAATCCTGGTCCTGAATCTTGCTCTTGCGGTCGAACGTCAGCTTGCCGCCTTTGAACTTCACGTTTGTGATTTCATGCTCACCCGTCTCGCTCTTCCAGTTGGCGGTGAGCTTTCCTTTCTCATCCGCCTTGACGGACAGAACGGCGTTGAATTCGCGCTCGCCCAATTTGACCTTCATGTCCCAGTTGCCCACTGGCGCGGGCGTTTGGGCAACACGTGCGCCCTCAGCTTTGTACTCGCCCCGGTCGCTCGAAAGCGTCCCGGAGAGCTTGCCCTTCTGGAGCGTCCCGGTGAATTTCGTCTTGGTTTCGTTTTCACCGAATCGAGTGGTGTACGCGAAGCTCAGCTCGTTGCCTTCATATTTCAGATCGTTGACTTCGCTGAGCCCGAAGTAACTGATCCACTCGCCTTTAAGCTTTCCCTCGGCGTCTCTGGTGAGCGACAGAATGGAATTGATTTGTCGGCCGTCGGCATCCGCCTTGATCTGCCAGTCACCGGTGATGTCTTTCTTTGCCGCTCCTGCCGCCAGGTACGCCGGCGTCGCCAGCAAAACAACAAGCCCAAGAACCCAGACCATCCTGCACATTGCCGTCTTTTTCATAGTATGATTCTCCTCAAAAAGTGGTTCAGCCGATGAGTGAATGAGTAACCCAGTAGATCAGTAAATTAGCCGCCTGTACCCATCCACGCATCTACACATCTACCGATCTACAAGTTCACAGAATACCCACCCCCACGCCCAAAGGCAAGAGGCAAGAAAAAAATCCTGAAAGGCGTTCCCCCCCGACCCCCGCCGAGCGCCGACGCCCTGCGCCGGATTCCACGACGCGAAGGGATTTTGTCATCCTGAGCGGAGTAAAACGGAGTCGAAGGATCTATTAGAATACGTCATCCGCAGCCGCATCCACGGCCTTTGGACGGGGTAAATTGAATCGCCCCGCCTTCCCCTCTGATCGAAAAATGTATTCACCCCGTACCTCTTTAACTCACCTCTGATGCTATTTAATATAACTTGATAAAGCAGAACCAAGGGTTTGAAGAATGAAGCCGAGGGACAATATGACTAAACCTACACTTTGAAAACGGAATATTCGGGCATAATTCTTTGGGGTATCGACTCCCCATGAAACATATTTCATGGCGCATGACACAATTAAAGGAAAAGAACAAGCTACAAATAGGATTGCCGAGAACCATAACAGCCAAGGCCAGAAAAGGGTATCGTAGACGCGAATGAGGATATTACAGATAAAAAGAAGGGACATAAAAGGAAGAAACAGTGCAGTGCGTTTGGAAACAAGAAAATCTCCAACAGCAAATTTCTTTAACTGAACGTCTGATAAAGGAGCACAGATCATAATTAGAACGCCGACTAGCTCAAAAACTAGCCCCGCTACTGTAAGTATTATACTCATGGGGAAAGAATATTTATTATGGTTTAATTGAAACAACGAATACTTGATTTCCAATTAACACAAAATCCGTCATGAAGGGGGGCATAATGACGAAAAAGAAGACCAAACAACATAGTAATCCGAGCACAGACGTGACTGTCAAGGAAGTGAAATCTTTTCTGAGGAAAAACAGAAGACAGCTTATGTTCTATCAAGGTGCTCAAATATCGAAACCTTCCAAGGGGATTCACTGAGATTCGAACTTGACCGCTCTCATTTATTGAACTGCTATTCTTTTAGCACTACTATGTCATCCCGGGAGCGATTTTTGGGCACAGTTACGATCTCAATTCCAGAAAAACAACGCTTAGAAGAAAAATCGACAGTCATTGCCGTACACAGCATCAATGTACGGCGTTTTGTTGATAGGAATTCGCGTACTTCTTCACTGCTCACATCACCAGACCCGCTAACAGATTCCTTACTCTCTTCTTCCATGTGACCTCCATTTATGTTTTCAACCAATGACTAAACATAGACTAGCTCGTATTGTATACGAAAATCTTTCGGCTTGAAGACTGACAACTTTGTAGGTTTCTTTGATACGCTCAAACAGGAAGAGAAACGATTAAGCAAACTTAAGTATCGATCTCGGATTTGTTCATAATCAGCAAACGATTTATCCAAAGTGTCCGGATCACTGAGTATACGAGCGAAATCTATATGCTCTACAGCATAATAGAAACCAGCTTTGTCACTCTCACGAATAATACCCTCCTGTGACAACGCTTCTGTCACATGGCATGCATTTGAATATATCTCGGATGAAATTGCCGAAGCAATATGTTCCTTAGATTTCGCATCCTCTTTATTGTATGCCCACTCAAAAATATACGAAGATATCTGACGGGCAATTTCGAGAGGGCTTGTTTCCAAATAATTATTTGACCCCGCAAGCCATGTACGAGCTATCGTGTTTGTATTCGGAATAGGATCAAGTCCAACGTAGCCGCACGGACCATCAACATGTGGATTCAAAAAGATGAACTTTTCTGTTGTTATGACATTGATTCTGTAATCTTGTATTATTGTACTTGTGTTATCTTTAGTAAAAAGATTTTCCCAAAGATCGCTTCTGGCACCCGGAATAAATGACTCAAATTTCTTTGACGTTTTAAGCGCATTTAACTTGATATCTAAGCTATCCAGAATGGCCTGTGGCCCTAATCCTATACATGGCTGGATGCGAAAAATGTTCTTGCTACCTTTTCCAAACTGAAGAGGTGAAGCAACATACTGATTCATTTCTGGTTCATAACACAAACGAAGCCAATATGTGGTTTCCGCTTCTCTATTTGGATCATACGTCTCAATAACTCGATCTTTTCTAAACCTTAGTTGAACAAGTGTCATGTCAGTCCCGGTGAATATTGCTTTGGTATTTGGACTTTTGGCAAAGCATTCAGGATCTCGAATCACCGGATCAAGCCAAGTGACATCATATCCTAGTGGCAAGCCACCAGATAAAGTGGAAGGAAACTCTAAATGGATTATGCCATCTGCGCCTTGAGTTTTCTGCAAAAAAATCCAATCAAAGAATTCACACTCAGGATACTTAATCAAAGGTTTTGAAGATGCATTTTTGAATCCAAGGTGAGGGGTAAGAACATCAAGACACGTCATTGGATGTTTAGAGAAGTTACGGAAAATAATATCATAACACTCTCTGAATTTGATGGTATCTCCGTCTATCTGAGGAAGATTTTGCTCATATAATAATTTGATACACAGGTGCCCATTTGCATGGATCTTCATGCACATAATTTTAGTCTCGTCCTTAAAACTAAAAATGAAAAAGAATAGAAAATACTGACAATGGTTGCCCAACGCGCCACCATAGACACTCCTGTCTATCCTTGCTTCCCATTCTCATCGCTTACTCACGGTTGCTATTTCATATTATGCTCGGTGTCTCAGCCTGGAGCAAACATTTTCGCCAAAAAAACTTGCTACATCAAATGTAGGTCGTTTCGCCATCGGTTCGCATATTTTGGCCCTCTTGTTCAGACAGCGATTTTCACGGATTTCACCCGTCGAGATAACCTTTCACTCTATTCATTTCTATAGTAGAGGCGATTGAGAGGGGCTAAATGTGGATGCCTTTTTTGTGATTTTTTTGAAAAAAGTGAAGATTTTTTTGGAATCCGCGATTTTGGGCGAAAAACGGCGTTTCTGACACAGATTCACACCGATTACATTGCTATAAAACCACGAATTGACACGAATCAACACGAAGTGTGCTTGTTTTTTGACGGGATTACAAGATTTACAAAGATATATCTTCGTGCCCGTTCGTGTCTTCGTGGTAAAGCCAAAAACCGTGTTCATTAGTGTTCATTTGCGGTTAATTCTATTCGGGACGGGTTTATCCATCGCCCAAAAGACGGCGTTGAGCAGCAGTTGGCAACGGGCGTGACGGTGCACTTAGGCCCGGCGCCGTAATGGCCGTGATAGTTGCCGCTTGTCGTCCCTGAAGCGGAACGCGGGCTTGCCGGTAAAGGCCGTGGAGGTGATCGTGGGGCAGATGAGCTTCTCGATGTGCTCGACGACGAGGTCCGTGCCGGTAAAGTGGTTGACGGAGGGATGCATCTTCGAGTTGTACATCGTATCGGTCAGGTCTCGCATGAGCACGACGTCCTTGCCGAACCGCGCCATGTTGCGCAAGCCGAAAGGCCGGCCGAGGATGCACATATTGGCGTGTACGCCCATGAGGATGACGTTCCTGATGCCGCGCTGCTCCATGAGGTTCCAGATTTCCACGCCGGAGTCGCTGATGGCGTCCTCGTCGTGGATCTGGATCGTATCGATCTGGCTGCGCCAGGGATTGCCCTTCCCGCATTGCGGCTGACAATCGCAGCCGCCGTCGGAGTGGTCAATCGGATAGCCGCTGGCCTTTTCTCCCTCATGGATCCAGTTGCACCATTTGTCAATTCCTTCGGGCAGGTTCGCGGCCTTCGGGGCGTCCTGCGCCCGCTTGCGAGCGGGATGGTCCATGTAGGCCCTGATTGTACCGCTCGGCGCATGGATGATCAGCACACCCCTATCCCTCGCTTTGGAAACGACCTCGTTGATATGCGGCGCCAGCTCGGCAACCCGCTCGGTCGCGCCTTTGCACCAGTGCTGGTTCCACATGTCGCAGAGGATAATGGCGGTCTGTTTGGGATCCCACTCGACCTTCTTCTGCACGACTCGGAATTGATTTGTATCCTCGGTTCTGGTTCGCGTTTGGGCCTTAAACCGAAGCATTCCTTGAGCTTTGATCTTCGTCCGGGCTTCTGTTCCGGCCTGTTCATGGGCTTCAAGACGCGCCGCAGCTTCCGATTCGGCCTTTGACTCGGCCATGGCCATGGCTTCAGTCAGGCCCTTTAACTCCCTCTCCAACTCTTTAACAGTCGCTGCTTCAGACTCGGCCCTTGACCCGGCCTGGGCCATGGCTTCAGTCAAGTCCTTTAACTCCTTCTCCAGCTCTTTAACAGTTTCCGCTTCAGACTCGGCCCTTGACTCGGCCTGGGCCCTCTTTTCCGCCTGGGCGTCAGCCTCCAGTTTTGCCCTGGTCCCGGCTTGCCTTTCGGCCTTGAGTCTCTCTTCGAGCTCGCGTATGGCAACAGCGCAGGATTCAGCCTTCGCCTGGGCCGCGGAGAGAGCCTCCGAGGCTTCGGTTTCCATTTTGTCCAGCGTCTCTGCCTCGGCCCGAAGTTTCTCTTCGGCTTTGACCCTCGCCTTAGCCTCCTGGGCAGCTTTTTTCTGAGCCTCCCGCCGAACGCCCGCCTCGGATTCGGCCTTCGATTCAGCTCTGGCCCTGGCCTGGGCCTCAGCCTGAGCCTCCTTTTCGGCACTGGCTTGCGCTTCACTTTCAGCCTTGAGTCTCTCTTCGAGGTTGGCGTACGTCTGAACCTGGGCTTCTACTATGGCCTCGGCCTTAGCTCTGGCCTCGGCTTGAATCTTCAACTGTTCCTCAAGCTTTTCTATGGCCGCGGCGTACAATGTGGCTTCTTCTTGCGCCTCGGTTTCGGCGGCTAACAGCGACTCGGCAGCTTCGGCGGCAATTCTCTCGCGAGCTTCCCTCTCAGCATGCAGTTTTTCTTCAACTCTGGCACGGGCCTGGGCCTCTTGCATAGCCGTCTGCTCGGCCTGGTCTATGCGCTCAGCCTCGGCATTGAGACTTGCCTTGACCTTCGTAAGCTCCCGGGCCTGCATTTCCAGCCTTCTTTCGGCGCTGGTGATTGCCTTGCGGTACGCATCAGCCTTTTCTGACAACTCATTGTTCGACTTCGCCTCCGCCTCGGCTCTTTTCTCGGCTCTAAACCGCTCTTCGGCCTGGATTTGGGCTTCCTGTAGGGCAGCAGTTTTTGCGTCAGCTTCGGCCTGTAGTTTCTCCTCTAAGTCTTTTATAGCCGCAATGTACGATTCGGACTGCCGGTCGGCCTGGGCTTTAGCCGCCGAAAGGGCTTCGGCCGCCTCAGCTTCAACCCGGTTTCGAGTCTCCACTTCAACCCGCAGTCTCTCTTCAACTTTCGCCCTAGCTTCCGTTTCCTGTATAACTCTCTGTTCGGCCTCAAGTTGGGCCGCTACTACAGATTCAATCTCAGATTCCGCTTTGGCCCTGGCTTCAACCTGTTCCCTAAGCTGTTCATGGATCTCTTTGACGTCCGCCGCTTCGGATTCGGCCCTCGACTCCGCTCTGGCCCGTTCCTTCGCATGGATACGGGCCTCCTGATGAGCCTTGAATCTTGCTTCGCCTTCCGTCCTGAGTTTCTCTTCCAACTGCTGTATCGCCGCTTCGTACGACTGAGCTTTCTCTTCGGCCTGGCTCGCTACGGCGGCATAATGCGCCACCTTTTCCTGTGCCTCAGTGCGGGCCGCAGCAATTGCCTCGGAAGCTTCGGCCTTAATCCTCGCTCGCTGCTCAGCTTCGACACACAACCGTTCCTCAGCCTTGCTCCTCGCCTCCGTCTCTTCAGCCGCCTTCTGTTGAGCTTCTCGCCGGGCCGCCTCCTCGGACTGGGCCAGTGACTCGGCCGCAGCCCTCGCTTCGGCTTGAATCCTCAGCTTTTCCTCCAGCTCCCGGATGGCATCCACATAAGACTCAGCCCTTTGCTCAATCTCCACCTTTACCGCTGAAAGAGCTTTTTCAGCTTTGGCGGCAATTCTCTTGAAAGTCTCTGTCTCAACCTGTAGCTTCTCTTCAATTTTGGCACGGGCCTCTGCTTCCTGCCCAGCCTTCTGTTGGGCCTGCTCCGTGCGTGTAGCCTCGGCATCGAGCCTCGCCTGGGCTTGCTCAAGCTCCTCGGCCTGGGCCTCTATTCTCATTTCCGCCTTAGTTATCGCCTCGCGGTACGCCTCTGCCTTTTTTGACAACTCTTTGTTCGATTGTGATTCTGCCTTGGCTCTTTTCTCGGCTCTGAGGCGCTCTTCGGCATGGGCTCGGGCTTCTTGTCGGGCAACAGTTTTTGCATCGGCTTCCGCCTGTAGCTTTTCCTCCAATTCCCGTATCGCAGCCGCGTGAAATTCGACCTTCTGCTCAATCTCCGCCCTTGCCGCCGAAAGAGCTTCGGCCTCTTGCTCGGCCCTCTGCTCGGCCCGTTCCGCCTGGATAGCCTCGGCATCGAGCCTCGCCAGGGCTTGCTCAAGCTCCCGGTCCTGTGCCTCTATTCTCGTTTGCGCCTCTGTTATTGCCTCGTGGTACGCATCAGCCTTTTCTGACAACTCATTGTTCGACTGCGCATCCACCTCGGCCCTTTTCTCGGCTCTGAACCGCTCTTCGGCCTGGATTTGGGCTTCCTGTAGAGCAGCAGTTTTTGCGTCGGCTTCCGCCTGAAGTCTTTCCTCTAAGTCTTTTATCGTCGCAGCGTGCGATTCGGCCTGCCGGGCTGCATCCGCTTTGGCAGATGAGAGAGCTTCGGCCGCCTCAGCCTCGACCTGGTTTCGAGTCTCCACTTCAACCCGTAGTCTCTCTTCAACTTTCACCCTGACCTCAGCCTCGTACCTGGCCCTCTTTTCGGCCTCAAGACGGCTTGCCGTCTCAGACTCGACCTTCGATTCCGCTTTGGCTCTGGCTTGTGCCTCAGTCTGAATCTTCTGCTCAGCCTCGACCCTTGCTTCGGTTTCGGCCTGAAGCTTCTCTTCCAACTGCCTGATCGATTCAGCATACGATTCGGCTCGTTCTTCGGCCGCGGACTTCGCCGCTTCAAGTTTGGTTCGAGTTTCGATTTCGCTGTACAACTTCTCTTCGATTTGGGTCCTGGCTTGGGCCTCCTCGCCGGCCTTTTGCTGAGCTTCATGCCGGGCCGCCGTCTCGGACTGGGCCAGTGACTCGGCCGCAGCCCTCGCTTCGGATTGAATCCTCAGCTTTTCTTCCAGTTCCCGTATTGCCGTTGCGTAAGATTCAGCATTCTGCTCAATTTCCGTCCCGGCCGCTGAAAGAGTTTTTTCGGTATCGGCGGTAATCCTCTTGTGAGTCTCAGTCTCAGCCCGGTATTTCTTCTGCAATTCTTTCAGGGCCGCCGCAAGCGATTGAGCTTTCTGCTTCGCCTCGCTTTGAGCCGCAACGTGCAGCGCAACCTTTTCCTCCGCCGCGTCATTGGCCAAAGCGATGGCCTCAGCAGCCTCCTGCCTGACCTTCTGCTGGGCCTGGTGATGAGCGGCTGCCTCGGATTCAGCCTCCGCCTGCAGCCTGACTTGCTCCTGTTCCAGGACCTGAATCTTTTTCTCGGCGCCGGACCGGGCCCGGCTTTCGGCCTCCAGCTTCGCCTGAAGCTCGCGTATCGCCGCCTCGTGAGCTTCAGCTTTTTGTTCGGCTTCGGCTTCAATTCTTGCTCGCCTCTGGGCTTCGAGACGGAACTCTTCTTCAAAGTGCAATCCCTTGTCGGCCTCGGCATCCGCTCGCTGTTCCGCCTCGGCCCTCATTCTGGACTCGGCGGTGAACCTTTCCTGTGCCTTGGCTATGGCTTCGAGGTATGTGGTTCTCTCGGCTTTGGCTTTTACAGCGATTTCAGCTTCGGCACGGATTCTGGCGTTCTCGTCGGCTTCAGCTCGGGCTTTGGCTTCAGCATCAGCCCTCGCCTCGGCTTCCGCTCGCGATTGGGACTCAACCCGGAGCTTCTCTTCGACTCCGGCGATGGTCTCAAGAAAAGCCTTTCTTTCAGCCTTTGCCTTAACCGCCGCTTCGGCTAAGGCCTGAGCCCTGATCTTCGCGTCAGCTTTGGCCTGGGCCTTGGCTGCGGCGGCAGCTTCCGATCGGGCCTTCTTCTCTGCTTTGGCTTTGGCCTTTCCTTTGTTCACGCAGGGAACCAAAGGGTGATTAGGCCAGTGTTTCTCGCCGCATATACTGCACGTCGGCACGAACTTCTCATCCGAGACCCCGGCCGCCTTTCGAGGCGTTCGAGGCCCTGATTGCTCTCTAAGCCGAGATTTGCCGCCATCAATACCCATCAGTACCCAACCCGCAATTCCACACTCTCATGGCTACCCGTGGTAGCCAAATAATGAATTAATGATTCAATCCCAGTTCGCCAGACTACTATTTCATTCTTGATTTGACAAGTAGATAGGCCATTCGTATTTATCCTTCGACGCTGTTCAGGACGGTGTTCGTGGCTAATTCAATGCGGCAGCGGTTTATCCATTGCCCAGAAGACGGCGTTGAGCAGCAGTTGGCGGAACGCGGGGATATTGAAGTCGTCCGGGTGGCCTAACGATGTAAAGAAAATGCGGGATTTGCCGTACATGTTGGTCCAGGCGACCGGCTCAGGCTCTTTGTCGGGGATCGTGCCGATCAATAACGGTTTAGTCGATGAGGCCAACGGGCTGACCCTATATAGCGAGCCGTCGCTGGTGAACGGCAGCTTCACGCCGGCAAGGATCGGATGGCCCTCGCCATCGGCGGCGGGCGTGACGGTGCACTTGGGCCCGGCACCGTAATGATTGTGGTAGTTGCCGCCCAAGACCTCGGGATCGAACTTGGGCCATTCGGCGTAGCCAGCCGGTGCGCTGCCGCGCGTGTCGAATGCGTGGCAGGCGGTCCGCAGCCCGATGAGCGGCTTACCCGCATCGAGATAGTCGCGGAGATATTGCATCTGCTCCGGGTGCAGCGCCCTGCGGCGGACGAACACAACCGCCAGGTCCGCGTTCGTCAGCGCCTCTAAGCCGGCCAGCTCGTGGAGCTCGGGGCCCTTGCTCTCCGTGCTGCCCTGGAGGATCTCGCAATACAGGCCATACCTGGTCTTTAGCTCGTTGGCGAATTCGGGCAGCGTCCCAGCGGCCCCGTACTCATTCTCGGCTGAGATGAAAACCACGCGCGGGCGTTTGTCGTCCTTGAAGCGGAACGCGGGCTTGCCGGTAAAGACCGTCGAGGTAATGGTCGGGCAAACGAGCTTCTCGACGTGCTCAACGACAAGGTCCGTGCCGGTAAAGTGGCTGACGAAGGGGTGCATCTTCGAATTGTACATCGTATCGGTCAGGTCCCGCATGAGCACGACGTCCTTGCCGAAGCGCTCCATGTTCCGCAGGCCGAAGGGTCGGCCGAGGACGCACATATTTGTGTGGACGCCCATGAGAATAACGTTCTTGATGCCTCGCTGCTCCATGAGGTTCCAGATTTCCACGCCCGAGTCGCTGATGGCGTCTTCGTCGCGGATTTGGATCGTATCGATCTGGCTTTTCCACGGCCACGGGGGACCTTGTTTGCACGTGGGCTGGCAATCGCAACCGCCGTCGGACTGATCGATTGGATAGCTGGCTTTCTCTCCCTCATGGATCCAGTTGCACCACTTGTCGATGCCGTCGGGCAGATTCGCTGCTTTCGGGGCGTCCTGCGCACGCTTGCGAGCGGGATGGTCCGCATAGGCGCCGACCGTGCCGCTCGGGGCGTGGATGATCAGTACGCCCTTGTCCCTTGCGATGGAGACGACCTCGTTGATATGCGGTGCAAGCTCGGCGACCCGCTCGGTCGCGCCTTTGCACCAGTGCTGGTTCCACATATCGCAGATGATGATGGCGGTCTGTTTGGGATCCCACTCGACTCTCTTCTGCACAACTCGGAATTGATTTGCATCCTCGGCTAACGGCGCCCGGCTGCGGGTGACAAGGAGCAGTTGTCCATCGTTTGAGTTTGCACGCGCGACGGACGATGTCTGATAAAGTAAACCTGCAAAGACGAGGCAAACGACAGCTGACGTTCTGAATTGACGGCTGTTCATAATCACGGTCTCCTGGAAAAAACGACTTACGCCACCAAGACCCAAAGGGCTTCTAATTCAAAAAGCGTAGGGGCAGGCCCATGTGCCTGCCCTAGGCAACCACATGAGGTTGCCCCTACAGCCCGGCAGGATAGCACAAAAGCGCCCCCAAAACAAGCCACTTAACACCTCGTAAGCTTGCCGGCCTTTATTTGGTACTGCTCGTAGGAAAGATGCGGACGAGCGTGACGCTGTGTCTTGGGACATTCGCTTCGAAACGATCTTTGTAGGTGCCCAGGTTCTTTTGCCGCCAGAGGTCGCGGACGCGATGCGGGCCTTCGATGCCGAGGTCCTTCCACGAGATTGCAACGTCGGTCCCGACCTGCGAGGTGTTGAACAGGCCGACGGCCTTCGAGCCATCCTCCATGTCCTTGGCCATGATGAAATAGTCGTCCGTCTGGGCGATGATCGGGGCCTGTTTGCCCAACGGGTCCTGATCGACCTCGATGACCTCAGCGTTGCACAGGATATTGAGCGTGAACTCATCGAGCTTGTCCATATCGCCCGAGAAGATCAAGGGCGCCGCCATCAGGCACCACATCGACATGTACGAATACTGCTCGTTGGGCGTCAGGCTGGTGGGTCTGCCCTCGGCCTGCTTGTGGGCGTCGCCGACCCAGCCGATGAGGATGTAGTCCGGGTCGTTCCACTGGCCCGGCTTGGCGTACTGCCAATGCTTGGCGTTGCTCAGGCCGATGTTGTAGAATCCCGGCAGGTCGGCCGCTTTCGCCAGGCCCAGGTCGCCGGTCGTTCGCCAGCAGTGGCCGCCAATCCCGCCGGCCCAGGTCCACACGTCGCCCATTCCATATTGACACAGGTTGAACACAATGTCGCGGTCGAGCTGGGGCAGAATCGCACCCATCTTTCGGTAGGGCATCTGGACGCGGTCGGCCCCTTCGCCCGTCGCAACCTTGGTGTAGGAGCACCAGTCGTATTTCAAGAAATCAAAATCCCACTGGGCGAATTTGTGCGCATCGGCTTCCTCGTGCTGGTATGTCCCTTCGTACCCCTGGCAGGTCAGCGGGCCGGGTGACGTGTAGAGCCCCGCCTTGAGTCCTTTGGCGTGGATGTAATCGGCGAGGGCCTTCATGTTTGGGAAGAGCCCGTTGGAACGAATCGCGCCGTCGGCGTCGCGCGGCCGGCCTCCGATCATCGGGTCGTTGGAGTCCGGCTTGACCATCCAGCAGTCGTCGATGTTGACGTACTCGTAGCCGAAGTCGGCCATGCCGGATTCAATCATGGCGTCGGCGGCCCGGCGCATGTGCTGGTCGGTGACCCGCCAGTAGTGGATATACCAGCTATTCCAGCCCATCGGCGGCGTCAGAGCAAGGGCGTCGCCCACGACGATTTTGAAGGGCCGCTGCGCCGAGCCGTGACGATTGGCGGCCTTGAGCGTGACAAGATATTCGCCGGGCTGCTGCGGCGACGTGCCGGTGATAATGCCGGCGGCGGCGTCCAGCTTCAGCGTTGCGGGGAGATTCTGCGTGCTGAAGGTCATGGGCCTTTTGCCCAGGCACGGGATGCGATAAATGAAGGGCCGTCCTGGCCGGCAGCCGTAAACCTTCGGCCCGTTTAACTGTGGCTTAGGGCCGGGCTTCGGCGTCAGAATCACCTTCTCTTCCTTGATGACCGGCTTGTCGGACTTGTCCGACGAGTCTGATTTTACGGCGGAGCCGCAGCCGGAAAGCTGGCCGACGATAACGGCACAGATAGACAGCCAAACACAGGTTGATACAACAGCTTGCTTACGAATTACACACATTGTGTCTCTCCTTTGCGGTAGGGGCAACCCCGTGTAGTTGCCCTGATTCATTATAGGCATTCGGGCAGGCACGCGGGCCTGCCCCTACAGTTAACCTAAAGCAGGGCGATCCAGCCGCCGTCAACGTAGATGATCTGGCCGGTGATAAAATCGCCCGCCCGCGAGGCCAACAGCACCGCCGTTCCCACGAGGTCTTCAGGCCGGCCCCATCTGGCCAGCGGGGTTTTTGCCATGACCCACCGGTTAAACTCATCGTTGGTCCAGAGCGGCTCGGTCAGTTCCGTGGCGATGTAGCCCGGCCCGATCAGGTTGACGTTGATATTGTATTTAGCCCATTCGACTGCGAGGGTTTTGGTGAGCATGAGCAGGCCGCTCTTGCTGCTACCGTACGCCGCCGTTGTGGGACGAGCCGCGTGGCACGTCAGCGAGCCGATGTTGATAATCCTGCCCGCTTTGCCCGCCTGCTTGCGATGCCGGCAGAACGCCTGCGACAGCACGAGCACGGAGGTCAGATTGACCTGGATGAGCCGGTTCCAGGTCGTCAAGTCAACGTCCTCCGCCGGTCCTCGAATCGTCATCCCCGCACAATTGACGAGAATGTTGATACCCTGCGTCCGGCCGACAATACTTTCGAAAAGGCCCTCTATCCCTTCGACATTTTCCACGTCGAAGGGGAATGTCCAGGCGTTTCTTCCGGTTTCGGTCTGAATTTTCCTCGCCGCCGCTTCGAGCTGCTCTTTGGTCCGTGCGACGAGTGCGACGTCAGCTCCGTGCTCGGCCAGGCCCTTTGCCAGAGCCAGGCCAATCCCGCGACCGCCGCCCGTCACCAACGCCGTCTTTCCTGACAGACTGAATAGGCTGCTTTCCATAGCCGCTTAATAAAACAGAAAACCGGCGCAATGGCAAGACGGCTCTGGAAAAGGACGAACAATAAAAGCGCAGGGGCATTTAGCCTGTCCGACCCGTCGGACAGGTCAGACAGGTCCGACAAGAATCTCTCGTCAGAGATCCCTAAGGGGCCACATGGGGTTGCCCCTATGGCGTCCTTGGCCGATACAGGCGGATGTCATCAAAGTACATCTTCCCTGAGCCGCCGGGGGCTGTCTGATTGCCCCTTGTCCCCAGACCGATTGCAATCCTGTCCACGTTCTTGAGGTTGATGCCCTTATCAGCGAACGTCTGAAGCGGAATCACCCACTCGGTCCAGACAGTTGTCTGCGCGGCAGTCGGATCAGGATGGACCACAACGGCAGGCTGGCCCGCACTGTTGGAGACCGCCACATAGAGCGGCTCGGCGTCGTTGCTGGCGATACCGACGTCCTGATGCGCCCACTGCGGGCTGACGGTGCCGGTTATCGTCACGTTGGAGAATTTCGCCTGGCACGTCGCGTTGGCGTTATGCGCCGTCAAGGCCAGGCCGACGTACACCGTCGCGCTCATCGGGATGTTCTGCTGGGGCGCGTTCTGAATCGACTGCCACGCGGTTCCGTTGGTCGATTGAGAAAACGTGAAGTTGCCCGCGAAGTCGCGCTCGAGTTTCACCCAGTGCGGTGCGGTGATGCCGCTCTGGTTCGTGTTGAAACTGGCGGAGGCCGTCTCAGTACGGCCCTGCGAGGCGACGCCGTTGCTGGGTGTGATACACGCAAAGGCATGTTTCGAGCCGGGTTCCAGCGTCTCGCGAATCATCACACCGGCCTTGGCCCAGCCGTCGGTGTTCTGCACGCTATCGACCCGCGCGACAATCGTTCCGGCGCCGGTGAGCGTCTTATAAGCAAAGTGGAACTGGTCGGCGGTGCCCCAGATATCCGCACCGGAGGCAGTCATCGTATAGGTTCCGGCGGGCGCTTCGGTGAAGCTGCCCACGGAGCCGGACCGACCCCTGAACCACAATGACAATTCCGCCACCCCCTCGGTGGTCCAGTCATGCGGCGCGGTCAACGTAAACTCCGCCTCAGAGTACTTTGCAAAGCCCTGCTTGTTGTTGTCATAGTTGAGCGGCATGGACTGCTCGCCGCTGTGAACGATGGTTTCCTCGGTGAACGAGGCGGTGGTTTCATCGCCGACAGCCGCACCGGTGCCGTTGCCGGCGAAGTAAGGCGGTACACCGGGCGTGCCGTAGCCGAGCCCATCGTGCCACGAGTACCAGATCTGGTTGTCGCCGGCGTCGTAAGCCTCGAAGTCGTCAACCAGCAGGAAGTCCGCGACCGTAAAGCTCCAGATCCTGCCTTTGCTGATCGTCCCGTCGGTATTGACTTCGTCGATTCGCCAGTAGTACGGCCCACCGCCCCACTGAACGCCCTCGGGGGGCGTATAGGTGGTGCCGCTCTGGCGACCTCGATACAGGCCCGTTGTATCAGAGGCGCCGGCATTATCGAGGGCGTCTTTGTCCGTACCGAAGTACACGTCGTGCTGCGCTGCTCTGTCTCCGGGTGACCAGCTCAGCGGCGTCGCCTCACGAATGTCGGGCGTCGTACCATCGGCGGGCTTCGGATTCCAAGCCAGCAGCGGATCGCCTCGCATCGTCTTGACAACCTCGTCGTGAGATAGTGAATAATCGTAGATGCGGAAGTCATCGAGGGCGCCGTTGAAATACGCGTCGGCGGGGTACTGCGACCTGCCGAGCCAGTTGTTGGTGGTATTGCCCAGGCTGCTCGGAGTCAATGTGGCAGCGGTATTGGTGGCGACGACCACGCCATCGAGATATAGCATATTGGTACGCGCAGCGGCATTCATCGTCACGGCCACATGGTGCCATCCGCTGGGCAAGGTGCCGGGCGCGGTGGCCTGCTCTTCCGCCGCTCCGCCACCGCCAATGGTAATGGCAAAGCGCATCGGTCCGGCCGTGTCCGTGCGGGGCGTCAGGAACATATTGATCGTCATGCCGCTGCCGAAATCGAAGATGCGCTGCCAAGCACCGCCGGCGTTGGAGAAGTTCACCCACGTGGCGAAGGTTGAGCTTCTCAGCGAGCCGATGAGCGAACCGATGGGCAGCGTAACGTAGTCATCGACGCCGTCCAACTTCAGCCCGCCGCCGTCATAACCGGCCGCCCACGCCGGACCGCCGAAAAGTGCGCCGTGCCGGCCGTGGCCTGACCAATCGAGAGCCAGGCCCCCGGCGCCTTCATCGAGCTTCCACCAGCCAGCAAGATTCGGATCCGTCACGGAGATGACGGGAATTGTCGTGAAACTCCAGACGTTTCCCTTGTGCGTGGTCGCGGCATCGAACTCATCGACCCGCCAGTAGTAAGTCTTCTCCAATTGAAGGGGACCGGGATTGTAGGTTGTCGCGCTCTGGGGAAGTCCGCCGGCGGCGTTGCTGACAGTATCAAAGTTATCGCCGAAGTACACCGTATGCAATTTGGCGCCGTAGCCGGTCGTCCAGCTCAGAGTCGCGTCCAGGGGTATGAATTTGGCGCCGTCAGCCGGCCTGGGATTGTACGCCTTCCTGGGCGGCACTAAAAAGCTCCAGATATTGCCTCGCCAGGGACTATCCGGGCGCAGGTTATTGACCTCATCAATCCGCCAGTAGTAGGTTGTGCCCGGAACCAAACCATTGGGATAGGCGAATCCGGGGAAACCGGCCACGTAATAGGGCGAAGCCTGGTTCCCTCGGAACGTGCACGCCGTACCGTCGTTCACATCGGCAAAGCTCTCGCCGAAGTACACGTCGTGTGAGACTGCGAACCCCCCCGGCGACCAGCTCAGGCTGACCCACGTGTCCGGATGGATGGCGCCATTGGCCGGGCTGGGATTCCAGGCCCTAAGACGCCCGTATCGGAAATTGTTCTGAATAGCGGCCGGACTGAGCACGCCGTCGTGAATACGCACGACGGCAATCGAGCCGGTGAAATTGAATTGGGAAGCCACGTCTGCACCGGTATCGTTCGCCTGGGCGGCCACCCGGATAATGTTGCCACTGTGGGTGTTCAGCGCGATCGGGTTGCGGACACTCTCTTCGACGCCGTTGACATAGACGCGGGCGGCCGTACCGTCGTACGTGTAAACCAGATGCCACCATGTATTGGCCGCCGGAGCGGGCGCGTGCGAGCCCCACCAGCCCATATCGTGGGTGTCACCGCCCCAGTGGCCCATCGAGCCCCACCGGTTGTCATTGCCGTAGTTGAAGGCCATGTTGCTGCCGTTGGGGCCGCCGCGGTGAGCCCAGGAAAGTATCGTCTCTTCCCCCGGCATCGACGGATTGTACGCCCAGACCTCTATGGTTCGCGTGCCTGCTCCCGTGATGCCAGCCGGCGCCGTTGGTCCTTCGAACCAACCACTGCCGTCGAATGTGACGGCCTTTGTGCCGTCAACGTCCTGGACGACGGGCGCGCCGCGAGCGGTGAAGTCACCCAACGAGCCGCGGTTGGGCCAGGTAGCGACCCCTTCACCATAAGCGAGATCTTCAGCTCTCAAATCGACCAGGAGATTCTCGGCAACGATCAGGTCGGCCCGAGCCGGAATTCCCGCCAAGCCCAGTACCATGACAAACGCGATTGATTGAATTCCTGTTTTAGACATCGTAGTGTTCCTTTAAGGAAAAGATTGATGAATCCTCAGAACAAAACCCGCGAACTCCAACATCCGATAACATACCACGTTTCTCGCCGTTTTGTCAAGAGAAATACCATATTCACCTGGGATGCGACGGAATGCAAAGTGCGAAAAAAAAAGCCCCGCATGGAGCGGGGCTAAGGAGAACTTGACATGAACATTTCGGCGTTTCGTTCTATTCCTTTTCTTTGGATAGCTTCAACAAAGCAAGGAACGTAGCGTTATCTCGCTGGACCAGCAGCAGGGCGTTTCCTTTGTCCTTGGCCTTTGCTATGGCTTCATTAAACTCCCGGGTATTGCTGACTTCCTGGCGATTGACCTGCCGAATGAGCACACCCGGCTCCAGACCGATCTCCGCGGCCTGCGAGCCGGGATCGACCTCGGTGACAACGACGCCGCTCTTACCCTCGAAGCCCAGACGCTGGGCCAGCTCGTCGGTCAGATTATCCACGGAGAAGCCCAGCTGATCTAAAGCATCCGCCTGCGCGTTGCCGGCAAGCTCCTGGCCCGGCGGGCGTTTTGCCAGCTTGATGGTGAAGGTCTTCTTTTTGCCCTCTCGCAGGACGACCACATTGACCTTGGTGCCCGGCTCCAGCATGGATACACGGCTGATGAACTCATTGCTTTTCTCGACCGGCTGACCTTCGAACTCGACAATCACGTCGTACACCTTCAGGCCGGCTTCTTCGGCGGGCGAATCCTTGACAACCATCGATACGGTGACTCCCTTGGTGTCTTCCGGCAAACCGAGCGAGGCAGCCACCTCGGGCGTAAGCTGCTCGAACTGAACGCCGATGAAACCTCTCTCAACCGACTTGCCCTCACGAAGCTGCTTGTAGGCGTGTTTGGCCATATTGATGGGGATGGCAAAGCCGATCCCGATATTGCCGGTCGCGCCGACGATGGCGGTATTGATGCCCACGACTTTGCCGTCGAGGTTGAGCAGGGGGCCGCCCGAATTGCCGCGATTGATGGCGGCGTCGGTCTGAATGAAGTTTTCAATATCGGCCAGGCCGACGCTTCGGCCTTTGGCGCTGACAATGCCGGCGGTGACGGTGTGGCTGAAGCCCAGCGGGTTGCCGATGGCCAGGACCCATTCGCCCACTTGGAGCGTATCGGAGTCAGCCAACTCGAGATAGGGCAGGTTCTCGGCGTCGATCTTGACGACGGCGATATCCGAATCCGGGTCCGTTCCAATGATTTTGGCGGTGAATTTTCGGCCGTCCGACAGCTCAATCTCGACCTTTTTGGCGTCCCCAACCATGTGGTTGTTTGTGAGGATATAGCCGTCCTGAGAGATGATAAAGCCGGAGCCCATGGCCGTGACCGCCTGCTCCCGGTTTCTTCGCTGCGGGGTCCGCTCGCGGGGAGAACGCGGGCCAAACCAAAACTCGAAGGGATCCTCCCCAAAAGGCGAGTCGTAGTAGCGAGAGGACTCACGGCTTACGGTACTCTGGGACTTGAGCGAAACGACGGCAGGTGAGGTTTTTTCCACGATGGAGGTAAAGGCTTTACCCATCTGCCGCAAAGCAGAGACGCTGTCCTGATTCTGGCCCTGAACCGAAAGCGGCGCTGCAAGAAGCAGGATAGCCAAACAGACAGAAACAATAATCCAGCGTGACGGAGCATTGCTCTTCTTGAGATGGTCGAGATACATTCCGGACTCCTATCAATTCAAGTTTAATAAGACGCAACCGGGCGTACACTGCCGCACGGGCAAGGACTTTTCTTATACGATTCTATTGCAGGAAAGTTCGAGATACCAGTGAAAATGGTGGATGAAGCCGAATTCTCGGATAATTATGTTTGTTTCCGGCCTGCGGGGCAGGGTATAATACACGCGATTGGAAGAACGGAATGATTCGTAGTTTGGAGGTTCATAAACTATGAAATTACTGTGGATTTTCAGAGCCATTTTTCTTGTTATTGTTGTGGCCGTTGCGCTGGCAAATATAACTTCACCGACGGTGGACCAGGATGAGGGGGGCAAAGCGTCACAGGAGGCTTACAGAGCGAATTTTCGCGCCATCCTCTTCAGTACGGCGGGGATGGCTGTGTTTGTTCTTCTGTTGGATATTCTTACACCCAGGAGGAAGCTCAGCGCTCTGGCGGGGGTGTTTTTCGGCCTGCTTGTCGGTATGCTTATTAGCTGGCTTCTGGCTCCGGTGGTGGACATGGTAAAGGACAGCTACAGCATTCCGATAAACCCGGCGGCTGTGGCGGCAATCAAATGGGCGCTCGTGATATGCGTATGTTATCTGACCATCAGTATTGTGATGCGGACCAAGGACGACGTGCGTTTCGTGATTCCTTACGTGGAATTCGCCAAGCAGACCAAAGGCGCACGGCCGCTGGTGATGGATACCTCGGCGATCATTGACGGGCGGATCGTGGATTTGTGCCAGAGCAAGCTGTTCGATGCGCCGCTGATTGTCCCGCGTTTTGTGCTCAACGAGCTACAGCTTATCGCCGACTCGGCCGACAAGCTCAAGCGCAACCGCGGCCGGCGAGGACTCGATATCCTCAACAAGATGCAGACCGATCCGGCCATTGAAGTGGAGATTGACGACAGTGTGCTGGCCGAGGTCGAGGAGGTCAAGGGCGTCGATCAGAAACTCATGATGTTCGCCAAGGCCTGTAACGGACGGCTGGCCACCACGGATTACAACCTCAGCAAAGTCGCGAAGGTGCGCGAGGTGGACGTGGTCAACATCAACGACCTGGCTAATTCCCTTAAAGTGGTCGCCCTGCCCGGCGAGTCGATGCAGGTCAGAATCATCAAGCCGGGCGAAGAGGCCGAACAGGGCATCGGCTATCTCGATGACGGCACAATGATCGTCGTCGAAGGCGGCCGCAACAAGATCGGACGCGACTTGCTCATCAGCGTTACCAGCTCGCTTCAGACCTCTGCCGGCAAGATGATTTTCGGTAAGTTCGAAGGCTTCGTACAGGAGACCGGCAACGAGAATCGGCGGAGACCCTACTACCGCAGGCCGAGCCGGGCCGGCTCACCGGGGGACAACAGGAACGGAAACTCCTGACGCTTGAGGATTCGTCATTCGTTGTTGTGCCGCTGGGTCCCCTATCGGGATTTCAGCAGGCATTTCACGAAGACCGCTAAAGCGAGCACATAGCCGGCGGCAAATAAAGACCGATAAAAATGCGACTCAAAGTCCTGTTCCGTGCTATGCAGGCCGGCAATACAAAAAGACATCACCACGATAACGCCGGAAGTGCAGAACGCCAGCCAATCCAGCCACGCGATCTTGATAGCCCCGGCATTCGAAGGGCGAAAGAGCAGAACTATCGCAAAGGCAAGCAGTGTGATTGAGATAAGAACGGGGTACAGGACCGGCGAGGCCCAGACCACCGGTATCAGGAACAGAATATCCCAGTCCATGATCGAGGCGGGCCAGTCGAGCAGGACCTTGAGCCAGACGTAGTAGAAGATATCCCAGACCGCAAACATCGTCAGGAAATAGGCCACACGTTGCCGGCGATTTCGGCCGAACAACCATGCGCCTGTAAAGATCAGCACGATGGTCGCGGCCTCTCGGCCGATCTCGGTGAGCAATATTCGCTCGGCCCTCGGGCCTGCCCCGAAGACCTTCATCGGGAAGGTGAAGCCCTCGGGATGGAAGATTTCCCGCAAGTACACAACGACGGCCGCTTCGATATACCCAAAGGCTATACCGAAGGCGATAGCGATACAGAAATTCTTCAGGGTTGTTTTCAGTGGCTCGGAAAATGCCGTGGCCGGGTTCTCGGGTGCGCTCATCGTATTACATTCTCTGAAGTTCTTCCAGCACAACCGGGATGATCCGGCTTTCCGGGACGGTGGCTATTTTTTGCCCGCGGCGGTAGATAAATGCCTTGTTCCTGGCGGCGCAGACGGCCAAGTCGGCGTCGGCGGCTTCGCCCGGGCCGTTCACGACACAACCCATCACGGCCACACGCAGCGGCTTATCGATCCCGCCTATGGCCTTCTGAACCCGGCGGGCTAATTTGATCACGTCGATTTCGACCCGGCCGCACGTCGGGCACACAATCAGCTCCGGGCCGCAGCGCTCGCACAATCCTAATGCGTTCAGTATCTGTTTGGCGATTTTAGCCTCTTCGACGGGATTGCCGGCGACGCTGACTCGAATCGTGTCGCCGATGCCCTCGGCAAGCAGTGTACCCAAAGTGACAGCCGAAGGAATCCTTGCATCGTCCGGCAGGCCCGCGTGAGTCAGGCCCAGATGGATGGGATAGTCGAACGTCTGAGAAATACTTCGGTTGACCTCGATGGTCCTTGTCACATCACTGCTCTTTGCACTGAGGACCAACTGCGTGAAGCGGCGACTTTCGAACAGCCGGACATATCCTTTCATCTCGCGGAGCATCAGCGCGGTGCGTTTCTGGGCCGGGACCGCTTCGGCCTTCAAATCCCGGATGCTTGCCTCATTGACGCCGATGCGGATGGCCGTCTTGTGCATTTTGGCGGCGTCGATTATTCGCAAAATGTCCTGTCGATTCTTTATGTTGCCGGGATTCAGCCGTATCTTGGCCGCCCCGGCTTCAATCGCCTCAATCGCCCGGTCCGGGCTGAAGTGAACGTCGGCAATCAGCGGTATATTGACCTTCTGAACGATTTGTGCGAAAGCAGCGGTGTCGGCGCGTCTGGGTACGGCGATCCGGACCAGCCGGCAGCCGGCTTCGACGAGCTGCTTGACCTGCCGGACACAGCGAGCGACGTCCGTCGTCGGCACTTTGGTCATCGACTGAATGACAACGGGGACGGCTGAGCCGATTTCGATCGACCCAACCCTGACAGTCTTGGTTCTTCTTCTGGTGATCATGGTACCCAAAGCAACTACTTCTTTACCCACGTTAATCGTGCGATGCGGATGCCGTCCAGTGCGCCCTCGTTGAGAGCGGCGATATAATACCGGCCCTCATGATAAATGATTTCCGGCGCGGCGACCGGCAGAGTACCGACAAAATACCGCTCGTCCTGATTGATTCCGAATATCATGGGGTCACTGGAGAAATAGACGCTGGTCTGCGGCGCGCCTCTGTGCCGGATGTCGCTGCCCTTTTGCGGGCCGTAGGTTTGCGTCTTGAAAAGGTAGAACTCGTGCGGGGCCGGATTCACGACATGAGGGCATTCCGACTGGGTGGCGCCGGTGCCGGCCTGCCCGCCGAAAGAAACGACCGTGGATGGACTCCAGCTCCTGAAGTCTTCGCTCGTGCGGACATAGACCATGCCTTGCCGATTCGGATAAGCGGTGTAGTACGCAAACCATTTTCCATCGTGTGGAAGAAGCATGACGTCGCGCGTGTTATTGCCGGGGCCTTCCGTGAACACGCCGGTCTTGCCGCTATCCTGAATGACGCGTGTGAAACTCTTGCCGTCTTTGCTTGTGGCCTGACAGATGTTCACCCAGTCGCCGTAAAACAGATGGTATTTCTCGCCCACCTTGACCACGTGCGGGGCCTGGAGCCCGCCGGGCGTCTCGCCTAACGAAGGATCGGCCTCCATGACGATGCCCTTTGGTTTCCAGTCGGCATCAGTCAGGTTCTTTCCTTCCCACCCATAGAAGAATCGCGTTTTGCCTTCCTTGCCTCCGGCGGTGGTATTGCGAATGCAGGACCAGAGCTGCCAGGAACCATCCGCCGACTGCCAGACGGCGAAGTCCACTGGTTCCTGCTTTTCGGTGGCGTATTTGTGATCCATCGGATTACCCGCCACGGGCCACCACGGGCCGTCGATTTGCGGCACCAAGACCTGCTCAGACAGTTGTCCGGCATATACGGCTCCCCCCAAAGCCAAGGGCAGAAAAAGTTGTCGCCACATACGTTTCATTATCGTGCTCTCCAAATTTCAACATTCTACCTGATCCTTTACAAAAAAACACCCCCCAAAAAATCTCGGGGGGTGTGACTCGTGAACAAGCAGTGTCGCGCAGTTATCAATTGCCAAATACCAATTACTAACTGCTCACTACTGCCGGAAGCTCTCCGACGTGGAAACACCGGCGCAGTTCTTACCCTCGGTTAGAGGTTTGGTCGGCACCTTGTACTTTCGGTTCAGCAGGCCGCGAATAATCCAAGCGATGCCGACGCCGATCAGGATAAGAGCTATAAGAAAAGGCAGGTCATGCCTGACCGGCATGATGAGACTCCAGCCCACGCCGACGACGAGCAATGCGATTCCGATGGTGAGATTCTTGATCCATAGCTCGCCGTTCGGCCTGGGAGGCCGCAGCTCGGATAGAGGTGTTCCTTTCTCGATGGCTGTCATGATCTGTTTGTGCTCCAGCCGCTTCTTAAGATAATAGACCACGCCTACGACGACAATAGGGGCCGCACAACCGACCAGTACAAGAAATACTCCAAATGCTTCTTCTGGTGACATTTTCGTTTCCTTTCAATGTTCAGTTCAGGTTCAGATCATTTCATTCTACTACTTCAGGTTTATCGAGCCGCTGCTGGTTTGCAGATGCAGCTTGCCGCTTCCTTCGCCGATGGTTCCTTTGAGCTGCTTTTTGCTCATCTCTCCGGTGACCGTGATGGGCCGGCTGGTTCTGATGGAGCCGTAGCTGGTTGACAAATCGACCTGGCCGGCGAAGCCGGGCGGCGCCGTGAAGTCGATACTTCCATACGAGGTCACCAAGCTGGCCGTAATGTCAGGGGGCGTTGCCTGCGAACAGTCGATGTCGAGACTACCGCTACCGGACCTGGCGGTCAGGTCATTGGTTATAATCTGGTGGCCCCTGATACGTCCATAGGATGTGGAGATGTCAACCGTATCCGCTGAAGCGGTTGTCACATGAATGCTGCCGCTGTCCGAATGGAGCTTGAGCGAATCGCCTTTGAGTTCGTCGGCGTCGATCGAACCATAAGACGTGTGAACGTCGCAATCACCGAAAGAAGCATTCGAGAGATTGATGGCCCCGCTGCTGCTCTTGAGCTCGATGTCACCATCCGAGATGCTCCGGCACGTAATCGAGCCGTAGGACGTGTTCAACCGCGTTGGGCCTTTGATAGCTTCGGCCGTGATCGAGCCGCTGCTGGATTTGACGGCAAGCTCCCTGCCGGAAATGTTCCTGCATTTGACGGAACCGTACGACGTGTCCAGACTCACGGCTCCTTCGATATTCTCGGCGGCAATTGAGCCACTGCTGGTGTTGCCTCTGACGTTTGCGTTAATACCGCTTACTTTAATCGCACCATACGAGCTGGCACATTCAATGTGGGTCCGCTTTGGAACGGTGATGGTATAGCTGATGCTGATAGAGCGGTTGTGTTTCGTAGTGGGCTTGTCAGCCTTGACCGTCATCGTATCACCGACGGTCTCCAGCGTTATTTCAACCTTCTCGGCCAGCTCCTGGGCTTCGGCTTCCGTAGGGGCCCGGCCGGAAATCTCAGCCACGACGTTGCAGTCGGTGACGTCCGCGCCGGTGATTGTGACAAAGCCCAAGCTCGTTTTGGCCATGAGCGTCGAGCCGGCGGGCAGAGGCGCTTGCCGCTGAACCGTTCTGTCGTACTTGGCCTGCCCCCAGTCGCCGATTTGAATGTCGCAGCCGGCAACAATCGAAAACAGGCAGATGCAGCCAAGTGTCAGGATGGTTTTGTAGTTCTTCATATTCCGTGCTCCCGATTTTCCGTTGGTTTGGTTTGCTATTTGATCCGTATTGAGCCGTTGTGGGTCTCAAGGTGCAATTTGCCCTGGCCCGTGCCGATTGTCCCTTTCATCTCGCTCTTGCTGACTTTGCCGACCACGGTGATCGGCAGGTCCGTGTGCACCGAGCCGTTATGGGTCGTGGCCTCCACCTGGGCGGAAAAACCGGGCGGGGCGGCGAATTCTATGGCGCCGTTGTAGGTGACGACCGAAATATCGCAGACCGCCGGTGCGGCCTGCGCGTACAATACCTTGACGTTGCCGTTGTGGGTCTTCAGTTGTGCGCCTCCTGAGATCTCCGTGCAATTGACGGCCCCGTTATGGGTTTCGAGCACTGTGGTGCCGGAAACATTTTCGGCCGTGACCTTGCCATTGTGCGTGGTGGCATTGATCCGTCCGGTGATGTGTGTGATCTCTACGGCCCCGTTGTGCGTCAGAAGCTCCATATCCGTCTTGTTCGGTACTGTCCCATCAAGGCTGACACCGACGGACTGATTCATCCGCAGAGTCGGTTTGTCGATTTTGATAACGAGCTTATCGCCCGAAGGTTCCAGGGTCACCTGCGTTTTTTCGGTAAGCTCCCGGGCGACTTCGTCCGTTGACGCCTGGCCGACAATCGTAGCCGTCAGATTGCACTCGGCGGCGTTGGCGCCGCGAAGGGTGATTGAACCGTTGTGCGTCTCAGCGGCGAAGGTCGAGCCCGCTGACAAGGGAGCCGACAACTGAACCGTTCTTTCGTATCTTGCCTGCATGGCGCAGCTTCCGATGTAGATGCACCCGGTAAGAAGCATCAGCAGGCATAACAAGCAACCTAACGAGAGTTTTGCGATGTGACAGTTTTTCATTTTTCAGTCCTTTCAATTCGTATTCATCTTTTGATTTTTCGGTTCTTTCCTTGACTCGTGTTTTTTACTGCCTTTTGTGGATTAGTCGCTCGCTCAACGCGGCGGGTTTCAAAAAAACTGATTTCCTGTCCGTAATTGAATGCGAGCATGGTTTTTGTACATGAGTTGGCAGTGTGATATAATGGATTCGAAAAAAAGTCTGAAACTTATTGGGCCCCGTCTGCGACTAATATAACAAAGAAGGGAGACTTTAGTTGGCAGGAACGGCATGGGAACGGCAACAAAAGGAGGACTGGTTGCGGCTGCTTCGAAGCGGCGACCACCGGGCCTTTGCCGAGTTCATTGATAAGTATAAAGAAACGGTTTTCTTGTGTTGCCGGAAGCTGGGACTGAGCGAGGATGAAGCTGAAGACGTCGCAAGCGAAACGTTCCTGGCCGCTTACAGGGGATTACGCCGATATGCCGGCCGGGCCGAGCTGAGCACCTGGCTCTGGAGCATAGCCTACCGGAAGGCGGTAAGTTTCCTGCGAAAAAATCGCAGGGGCCTGCAAATCGAGGCCAACCCGGATGGGCAGGTGGCCGATACTGACCAGAAGGGGCCTGCGGCGGTTCTGCAAGACAGGGAAACCGAGAAAACCGTTTGGGCGGCCGTTGACCGGCTGCCCAGGCTGTGGGCCGTGGCCGTGATATTGTTCTATCGGGAGCAAAAGAGCGTGGCCGAGATGGCAAAGATCATGCGTGCGAACGAAAACACGGTCAAAACGTACTTGTTCAGAGCACGTGAGCGGTTGAAGATTACCCTGGCCCCGGCCTTTGGAGACCAGATTGATGCCGACAGATAGATTGAATGAGCATGAGTTTGACAAAATGTTAGGGCGAGCTTTGCGGTCGTCTTCGCAGCCCGTCCCGGCTGATTTTACACAGAGGATGCTCAAGCGGGTGAGGCAGTCCGAGGAGCAGAGAGTCCTGGCTCGCATCGTCCTGCAGGAAAAACTCGCTCTGGTCGGCTGTATCGCACTGGTAGCTGCGGTGCTTGCAGGCAGTCTGGTTTTTCCGGATGCCGCGGTGGAGTCTTTGCAACGCGCCGCCAGGGCTTTCACACAGCAGAGACGTGCCTTCCTCGAGGAAATCCCCCTGACCGTGGAGGCTATTCGAGGACAGTGGCAGTGGTGCCTGACTCTTGGCGCTGCGGCCGGTTTTGCCATTTACAGTCTGGCGGGGCTATGGCTGGGTAAGCGATTATGGACTGCATAAACGGCGGATACGCTACACGATGCGGATTCTTCCGGGGGAAAAACGCCCAGTCAGCACCAGAGACTTTTGTCAGTTCTAACCGCATTTCTTCGCCAGGGAACAGCCTTTTTCTGGGAATATACTCACAATTTTGCAGCTTTCCCGGAAAATTGTCCGGCTTCCTCTTGACGCACGCATGGCAAATCTGCTATAAATGTATGGTAAGGTAGGCGGTTTGTTTACGGCAGGCAGGTAAAATCTCTGCGGCTATAAGAGTTCTATCTGCTGCACGAGAAGTGACTACGGATAACATAAGACCACCGAAGTCGTACACTTCAATAACAAATCTTCGCCTTGTGGTTTTTTCGTCCAATTTGGAAGGATGGAGGTAATGGAATTACGATTTAGCATTTACGATTTATGATTGATTACTTGGCCTTGCCATCCCAAGGGGAGGTTATCAGTAACTGGTGAATGGGCGCCGATGCGCGATTACTAATCACCAGTCACTAAATCGGCATTCGGCAATCGAAAATCGTAAATCATAAATCGCTATCAGGCGAGGATTGTTATCGGTCTTTTCTGTTTCAACACTTTTTCTTAAGGAGGTTGTTATGTTTAGAAAATTGATTTGTCTGGCATCTTTTATGCTGGTGTTGAGCCTGATGGGAACCGCCTCAGCGGCGATCCCACCCGGATGGGCCGACCAGGACATCGGCACGACCGGCGGCAGCGCCAATGAGGCCGGCGGCACCTGGACCGTCAGCGGCGACGGCGCCGACATCTGGGGCACATCGGACGGCTTTCATTATGCGTACGTTCCCCTGGCCGGCGACGGCCAGATCGTCGCGCGCGTCGTCAGCCGTGGCACAGGCTCAAACACCTGGGCCAAGGGCGGCGTAATGGTCCGCGAGACGCTCACCGCCGGCTCCAAACACGCCATGATGGTCGTGACCGGAGGCGACGGCGGCGGCGGCGCGTTTCAGTGGCGTCCGACCACGGGCGGCTCCTCGTCATCGCAGCATGACCCGTCTCCGGCCGTAGCACCGCCGCATTGGGTCAAAATCGTGCGCGAGGGTAACGGATTCTCAGGATTCCGTTCACTGGACGGCGTTACGTGGACTCAGCAAGGCAACACACAGACGATTACGATGGCCAACGAGGTCTATATCGGCCTGTGCGTGACCTCGCACGCGGCTGGCGAGGTCCGTACCTATACGTTCGACAACGTGAGCACCGAGCTGCCGAAGATCGCGCTGAAGCCGAATCCGCCTGACGGCGCGACCGTTTCAGATACCTGGGCGAGCCTGAGCTGGTCGCCCGGCGCCACGGCGGCCTCGCACGACGTGTACTTCGGCGAGAGTTTTGCCGACGTCAACGACGGCGCCGGTGGTACGTTCCGGGGCAATCAGGCCGGGACGTTTTTTGTTGTCGGCTTCCCCGGATTCCCGTATCCGAACGGTCTGATCCCCGGCACGAGGTATTACTGGCGAATTGACGAGGTGGAGGCCAATGGCGTGACGAAGTACAAAGGCAAGGTCTGGAGCTTCTTCATCCCGCCCAAGAAAGCTTATAATCCCAGCCCGATCGACGGGTCCAAATTTGTGCCTGTGGATGCGACCCTCACGTGGGTGGCCGGTTTCGGCACCAAATTGCACACCGTCTATTTCGGCGATAATCTTGACAATGTGACCAATGCCGCCGGGGGACTCCCTCAGGCGACTACAGGGTACAAGCCCGCAGCCGCTCTTGCACTGAACAAGACGTATTATTGGCGGGTCGATGAGTTCGACGGCGCCGCCACGCACAAAGGCGACGTCTGGAGCTTTACCACCACCATCCCGGGTCTGGGCACGGCCATTGCCAGCCGCTGGAACAACATCAACGGCACAGACTTGAACACCCTCAAGAACGACCCGAGGTATCCGAACAGTCCCGACGTGGTCGAGACGGTGACAAAATTCGAGTGGAACGGACCCGACACCGATAACTACGGCGGGCGCATCGAGGCATGGCTCTACGTGCCGGCCACCGGCGATTACACCTTCTGGCTTGCTTCGGACGACCAGGGCGAATTGTGGCTGAGCACCGATGACGATTCGAGCAACATTGTGCTGATTGCCAGCATACCCGGCTGGACTAACCTCAATGAGTGGACCAAGTACGCCTCGCAGAAGTCGCAGCCCATTCCGCTGATTGGCGGCGAGAAGTACTACATCATGGCGCTGTGGAAAGAAGGCGGTGGCGGCGACCATTGCCAGGCCGCATGGCAAGGACCCGGTATCCCGGCTATTACAGTCATTCCGGGCACCAATTTGTCGGCCTTTGAGCCGCTCAAGGCCTACGGTGCCAAGCCCGGCAATCGGGCCACCGGCGTAACACAGACCCCGGTTCTCCAGTGGAAGGCCGGCCTCAAGGCCGCGTCGCACGAGGTGTATTTCGGCACCGATGAACAGGCCGTGGCCAATGCCACCAAGGCTTCGCCCGAGTACAAGGGCAGCAAAGCGCTGGGCTCCGAGAGTTACAATCCCGGCAAATTAGCATGGCAGACCACGTACTATTGGCGCGTCGATGAGATCAATAATGTCAACCCGGCCAGTCCGTGGACGGGCAGCGCCTGGAGCTTTACGACCGCCGACTTCATGATCATTGACGACTTCGAGTCCTACGACTCCGGCAATAACCAGATCTGGTACTCCTGGCACGATGGGCTCGGCTACGGTGTGCCCGGAACGCCCGGCTACTTTGCCGGCAATGGCACGGGTGCGGCGGTCGGCGACGAGACCACGGCCTCGTTTACTGAGGAGACCATCGTTCACGGCGGCAAGCAGTCGATGCCGGTGGCCTACGACAACAACAAGCAGGGCAAGGCCAAGTATTCCGAGGTTGAGCTGAAGCTGACCAACGCAAAGGATTGGACTGAACAAAGCGTCGGGGAGTTATCGATCTGGTTCAGGGGCCTTCCAGGGTCCGTCGGCAGCTTCGCCGAAGCCCCGGCCGGCACGTTTACAATGACCGCCTCCGGCACAGACATCTGGGACGTCGGCACGGCGGGCAACTATCATGACGAGTTCCACTTCGCGTATAAAACACTCACCGGCACCGGCTCGATTATCGCGCGGGTCCAGAGTGTTCAGAACACCAACGGCTGGGCGAAGGCCGGCGTGATGATCCGTGAGACGCTGACCGGCGGCTCGCGGCACATGTTTGCGGCGATTACGCCGAGCAACGGCGTGGCCGCACAGGGCCGTCCCGATACCGGCGCGGCCAGCTTCAACGCCAATCAGACCGGCGTGACCACGCCGCACTGGGTAAAGCTGGAGCGTGACTTAGCGGGCAATTTCACAGTTACCCATTCGGCCAACGGCACGACGTGGCAGCCGGTTACGGGCGCCACGCCGCAGAATATCCAGATGGGCTCGAATGTCTATATCGGTTTGGCGGTGACGGCCCATAGCGCCGGCGCGACGTGTCAGGCGGTCTTCACCAACGTCACGACGACCGGCACAGTCGGCCCACAGTGGGCGCATCAGGACATCGGCATTGCCAGCAACGCTGCTGAGCCGCTCTATGTGGTGGTTTCGAATGCGGCGGGCCAGCCGGCGGTGGTGGTTCATCCTGATCCTAAGGCGGCACAAACGACCACCTGGACCGAGTGGGTCGTTTCTCTGCAGAGCCTGGCCGCTCAGGGCATCACTCTGACAAACGTGGACAGGATTGCGGTCGGTCTGGGCACGCGGGGCAATCAGACGACCCCCGGCGGCTCGGGTAAGATGTACTTCGATGACATCCGTCTATATCGGCCGAGAACCGCTCCATAGAGAGTATACTGGAGTCACATTAAGACTTGCATCTGTTCGGGGCCTGTACCGATTTGGTACAGGCCCCTTTTTTTCACGGCGGGAATCCCGACGGTACTGTCTGGAAAAAGTTCCCGCGACTATCGACGAATGGTTATCAGATACCACGTCGTCGCCGGTTCTCCGATGGTAAAGGTAAAACCTTCGGTGCTGCTCTGAGCAATCACCGGCTTGGCCGCGGCTTTGCCTTCGCCGGTCAGCGGGACAATCTCGACTCGTTTGGACGGCTCGATGTTTCGCAGCGTTAGTTTTGCCTTAACCGGCTCGATTACCATCGGCGCACTCCCCCACTCGGTCAAAGATGTCCTTTTTTCATTCCAGACCATCCCGCTGTTCGCCGAGCGGGCCGTCGCGACAAGAAGCAAACGGCCTGAAGAAGATATGGCCTTAGCGTCCAGAGACGTCAGGATGAGCGAGCAGAATTCATTTTCTACCGAGGCTGAGAGGTTCTTCAGCGTCTTGTTATTGTCTCGGACGAAACCGATGAGAGCCTGTGATTTTTCCGTCTCAACCGTCACGAGTCCTTTATCCTTTGGCGAACGGTACCATGTCAACTCGCCCGTGTCCGAAACGATTGGGCCGTTCACGTCAACCAGCGGATACGGCTCCGACTGCTTGTCAAAGCCGGTGATTCGCATCGTATGTTGAAGAGGAAGTGACAGGGAGAAGCCCGGCGTAAAATACGGGCGATCGGAGGACGGCAGCCGGATACCCTCACGCACCTGCTCCATCGAGTACGATCTGGGTATCGTCTCGAGCGCGGCTCGAACGTCGCCTCGCAGGAACATTACGGCGCACGCGGCCAGGTTCGTCACCTTCACGGGGTCCGGCCGAATCTCGAAATGTCCCGGCATTTGCGGCTCCCATTCCTCGGGGTCTTTGTGCTCGAACGTATAAAGGAAAATGCCGTCCCAGTCGTGAAAGAGCGAGTACGCCGCCAAAATGCCGATGCCTTCGCACGCATATTCGTTCGGGAAAGGGTGATTGGTTTCGGAAACGGTGTAGGGCTTGCCCGCGACCGTCGAACGCGAAAGTTGAACCACCGTCGAATTGAACGGATCGTTGACCATCGGCGTATTGGGGATGGAGAAGGTCCTGCGTTTCGTTTTGGGGTCCGTCAGGTAATTCGGGTGCTGCCAATAGACGTGGCCGTCCACGACGTCCAGCTTCGAGGTGGACGCCAGCAGCAGATAGCCCGTCTTGTAGTGGCCGTGGTCGCTCGTGCCGACAATCAGAGATTTGACGCCGAGCGTCTCAGTCAGATACTGATACATGCCCACGAAGTAGTCCCGCTCCAGCTCCATATAAAACGTCGCTTCGAGGTGGAACCTCTTATCGGGGGCGGCGTTGAACTGGTCTTTCGTCAGGCGGGGAATAAGCGCATCGCCTTCAACGCCGGCCATCGTTCGCAGCTCCTTCATCTCGTCGGGCGACAGATGCTCCTGCAGCCACGCGTTGTACTTTTTGGTGAGCAGCTCGGCGTACCAGGCCGTGATATCGGTCCACGTACCCGGATTTTTCTGCGTGTTTTTACCCAGCAGCCGGTCGCTGAACCACGCCTCCACGAGGGAGTTTTCGTTGACGAGCTCGACGATGAGCACGGCCGGCTCGCTGCGGTACTGCGACTTCGTGTAGGGATTGTCGTGCGTCAGAAGCTGCTGCGCGTACTCTCTGTGCAGCATCTGGACGCGCTCGTCGAAATAATTGACAACCTTGGCGAGCCCGAGATATTCATAATCTTTCACGCCGTCGCCTTTGCGGTAGTTCCTGCCGACGTTGAGATTAAGGTCCGTATAGATACCGCGTTTCTTCAGCTCGGCGACGAAGTAATCCAGCCGGTCAAGCTGCTGCGGGTCCAGCGAGCGCGTGTCGTCTCTGTCTTTGACAAAAAGGCCGCCCGACCAGTTCGAATCAAGAAAGTGGAACCGAACGCAGTTGATACCCAGCCGGGCCAGATGGGCGGCCACAAGGGGCGCATCCTGCTTAGATGGGAAACACGCCGCCGCGGTGACGTTGACACCCCAGATACGAAAACGCCCGCCGTTGGGATTGACCAGGTGACCGTTTTCGGTGCGCACGAATCCATTCTTGCCCGCCGGGGCATCCAGGAGATACGAAAGATCCACGAGAGCGTTGTTGTTATCACGCCAGTCGATGGTGAAAGGCGTCATTTGAACGTCTGCGGCCCCCGCACCGCTCGATAGCAGCAACAAAGACAGAATCCAGGTCACAGTGTATTTTGCAGGCATGAATGTCTCCAACAAAGAAAATTTCAAATCTTAGATGTCAAATATGGAAGCCACCGCGAGTAGACGGATAAGTCCACCAGCCGTCAGGCGGACAAGTCCGGCACGATATACGGCTCACGATAGAAGCCTCGGACCAGGCGATTTGCCTGTTCGTTGTCTTTGAAACGCTCGTTCGGGCGATCAATTTCAAGCCACGGCCCGAGTGTCACCGTCCCGGCGTCCGGGTCAATCTCGTGGGCGGCCAGATGCTCCAACAGCCGGCCGAACATGCCGGCGAACAGCGGGACGTCCTGCACCTGCGTGCGGATTTCTTTAAACGAGGCCGTCTTGCCGAGGCGGTACGAGATATTACCGAGGTGGCAGACGGCGGTGGAAAGGTGGCCTTCGAGGACCTCGGCGTTGAGGTGCTCGCGCCGGTCGGCGCGGACCGCCTCGATGAAGTTGACGAAATGGTCGCCGCCGCCCGTGAAGGTTCTGATTTGTTTGCCTTCGTTGCCCCACGCGATGCCGCGATAGAGGCTGACGGACCCGCCTTCACAATCGACGATCACGCCGACCCGCTCGCCGCGGAAATCGGGAACTTCGGTGGAGCCTTTCGCCTTCGTGAGGTTGTGCACCTCGTACAGGACCGGTGCCGCCGGGAAGTCGTAGTAGATGATCTGCGTGTTGGGGACATCGCAGGCGTCGTCGAAGACGAACCGGCCACCGATGCTCATCACCCGGCGGGGCGGCATCATCTCGCCCAGGCACCACCGAGCCACGTCGATTTCGTGCACACCCTGGTTGCACGATTCCCCGTCGCCGGTGTTCCAGTCAAAGCTGCAATCATATTGCAACCGGTCGCGATAGATCGGCAGTTTTTGGGCCGGGCCGCACCAGAGATCGTAGTCGATACTCTCGGGGATAGGCAGCAGCGTGTCGCGCTTGCCGCACGATACGCGGGGCTTGTTGGCAAAGGCAGTGATGTACTTGATTTTGCCGAGGTTACCTTCGCGGACCCACTGAATCGCCTGGGCGATGAGACGCTCGGAGCGGTGCTGGGTGCCGCACTGAACGATGCAGCCGTACTTTCTCGCGGCGTTGACCATCTGCCGGCCCTCCCAGATATAGTGCGAGAGCGGTTTTTCGACATAGACGTGCTTGCCGGCCTGACAGGCCCAGATCATGCTCAGGCCGTGCCAGTAATTCTGCGTGGCGTTGGCGATGACATCGATGTCCTTGCGATCGAACATCTGACGCATATCCTGGCATTGCACGACGCCGTGGCCGTACTTCGATTCGATCATTTCCGCCGTCTTGGCCATGCGTTCGGTGTCCGCGTCGCTAATGGCCGCGACGGTGACACCTTTCTGGCCCTCGAACGAGGGGATGTGCGCCCCTGTGCCTCGACCGCCCAGCCCAACCACGCCCACGCGGATACTGTCGTTGGCTCCGCGCACGCGTGAGAACGGTAGTGTCGCGGCAACCCCAGCCGCTATCGAACTCTTCATAAAATCCCGACGCGTTGTGCCTTTCATAATCTATCTCCTTCCAGAGAATCGAGTAGCACGTGATTGACGGCATGGACTTTCTCGGTCAGTCCGGCCAGCTCCTCCGCCGTCTTAGCGGACTCGATGGATTGTAGTATCCCGGCCCATTCGGCGGCTCCGTTGATCCTATCAAGCCCGTTATTTTGCATCGTTACTAAGACGTGTTTGATTCGTGTTGCTAATCGCCGGCGGAAGAAGTCGAGCTGCTCCGGCTTGATCGCCGCCTTGAAGGCCGGCTCGAATTCGTGGAACGCCGTGCACGCCTTCTGAATATAGAGCAGAACCATCCCTTTGGCCGGATGGCCCTCGGCCAGAATCCGCGCCCACTGAAATTCCTCGTTTCGCCAGTGCTCGTCCGTAATCGTTGTCTTGTATTTAATGTCGTTTCGAGAGGTCATAATGGAACACCACCTGAGATTTCCCGTTCAAAACACCCGGCCAGGAGAGAATATCAAATATCTACCGACAAAACAATCATGAGCCAAGAGAGATGAGGAATTTTCCTGCAACGCCGACCATGATTAAAATCAAGAGTCAGAGTTAAGAGATGAAACTGACACCCGCTAACGGCTTTGCACATGCTGAACGTTGCATCCGGTCCGAGGCCAGATATTCCGACTCCGCTGCGCTTCGCTCAAGATGATGGCGGCGCACGGGTACGCATATCATCGGGTCACCAGACGCGAGCCGGCCTGCCGCGTAGTCCGGTGATTGCAAATAGTTTCGCCAACGGTCACTGGGTTCGGTCGCCGGTGTTTTGGACATCGCCGATGTTCCAAAACTGCGATTTTGTTCGTGCGGTTTTAAGGTAATCTTCAATCTTTGCGACGATGTCCGGATTGCGGCCGGCAAGATTGCGCTTTTCGCCGATGTCCTCTTTGAGGTTATACAGCTCCAGCTCACCCCGGGGCCCGAAACGCACGGCCTTCCAGTCGCCCATTCGCACCGCTTGCTTGGAGCCGTTTTCGTGAAATTCCCAATAGAGAAATTTGTGCTGCTTCTGCTTGCCCGGCCGGTCCAGGAGTGTCGGCAGCATCGAAATACCGTCCATCGGACCGTCATAGTTTATGCCCGCCAATTCAGTAAACGTTGGGAGAAAGTCCCAAAAGGCGCTGACGTGATGGCTCAGCGTCCCGGCTTTGATCTTGCCCGGCCAGCGCGCGATAAGAGGCACGCGGATGCCGCCTTCGTACAGGTCGCGCTTGTAGCCTCGCAGAGGACCGTTGCTGTCGAAGAATTCAGGGTCAACGCCGCCTTCGCGATGCGGGCCGTTGTCGCTCGTAAAGAAAACCAGCGTCTTATCGTCAATCGCCAGCTTTTTGAGCGTTTCGACGATTCGGCCCATATCGCGGTCGAGCCGGGTAATCATCGCCGCTTTTCCCTTCTCAGGCTCAGGCCAGGTGCGATGCTGATAGATGCCGTAGTCGGGCACTTCCATGCCGTTCTTGCCGGCTTCATCGTTCGCGTGCGGTATCGTCACGGCCAAGTAGAGGAAGAAGGGCCGGTCCTTGTTCTTTCTGATAAATTGCAGGGCTTCGCCTGCGATCAGGTCGGCAGAATACTGCGCCCGCTCCACGGCGACGCCCGCGCCGTCGGCCCTGCGCTCTGCTAATATGTTGCCCGCGAGGGGTACTCTCTCTTCGTTGCGGAACAGGAACTCCGGATAGTAATTGTGGGCGTGTCTTTGGCAGAGATAGCCATAGAAATAATCGAAGCCCTGCTTGTTGGGGATGCCGGTGCTGCCCGGCCCGCCCAGGCCCCACTTGCCGACCAGCGCCGTGGTATAGCCGGCCTTTTTCAGCAGTCTTGGAATAGTCACTGTATCTGGCAGAAGCGGCAACTGCCCCATCGGCTGAATCTCTCGATTGCCCCGGACGTAGGTGTGCCCGGTGTGCTGGCCCGTCATCAGAGAGCATCGCGACGGCGCGCAGACGGTGCTGCCCGCATAATGGTCGGTAAAACGCATCCCTTCAGCGGCCATTCGGTCGATGTTCGGGGTTTCGATTCTTTCCTGCCCATAGCAGCCCAAGTCACCGTAACCGAGGTCGTCGGCTAAGACGAATATAATGTTGGGCTTGTTCTTTGACAGGCCGAGGACATCCAGCGACAGAGCGCCTTTGCATCCTGACAGCGACAGCATCGCTGCTCCGCCGAAGACCGACTTCAAAAAGTTCCGTCTATTTGCGCTATGAGGCATTGGCACAAAATCTCCTTTCCACAAATCACACTAAAGAGTTATACACCACTCGGACGGCGTCAATGATATAGTCGTTGATTCGCTGCGTATATTTGGCGCCGGCACGGACCTGAACGAACCGGTCGAAGACCCCCAGCGTCTGCCGGCAACAGTTCGGGCCGTACTCGATTTTCTTTCCTTCCGGGCTGTTAAACGACGGCCAATCCGGATGCCGGGCCCGCTTGTTGATGACGGACTCCTCGATAGGCAACAGAACCGAGCCGGTCAGCGTGGACGCCGGGACCTTTCGGTTTCGAAGCTCCTGGATACAGCGGTCGCGCGTGTCTTTATCTTTCATTTCGAAGTACACGCCGTACCCGATATCCCCTTGCGGGTCGGGCCGGCGACGCAGGCGAATGCCGGAAAGATCCTTGATGCCGTCATAGATGGCCTGGGCGTTGGAGCGCAGTTGGGCGAGCATGGAATCGAGCTTGGTTAACTGCACGCCGAGCACAGCGCCGGTAAGCTCGCTCATTCTGAAGTTCTCACCCGCGAAGGTTTGCACCCGGCTGGGTCCGGCGCCCGCACGGTCCAGAAAGAGCTGGCGTATCGTGCCCATGTCGTGGAAGCGAGCGGCTCGCTCGTAAATGAGCGGGTCGCTGGTCACCACCGCGCCGCCCTCGCCGGAGGTTATCATCTTGTTGATCTGAAAGCTGTAGATTCCCACCTCGCCGATGGAGCCCAGTTTTTTCCCGTGATACGAGCCGCCGACGCACTGCGCGCAGTCCTCCAGGACGGCGACGTTGCGCTTGCGGGCCGTCTCCATAATCGGGTCCATATCGCACGGCCCGCCTAACAAATGGACCGCGATCACGGCCTTCGTGCGGTCCGTGATTTTGCGCTCGAAGTCCTTCGGGTCGATGTTCAATGTCTGGTCGATATCCGCGAAGACCGGCAGGGCCCCGGCGTGAACCACACACGTGTAATCCGACCACCAGGTATAAGCCGGGACGATTACCTCATCGCCCGGTCCGACCCCCAGGCCGGCCACCGCGCAATCCAGGGCCGCCGTGCCGGAAGTCACGCCCAGCGCCATGCGCGCGCCCATGTATTGTGCAAATCGCTCTTCGAAGCGCAGCACCTTGGTCGGCCTGCCCGGCCCCCAATAGCGGAAAGGCGAGCCGGACTCCATGACCTCCAGCAGAGCCTGCTTTTCCTGCTCGTCAAAGAACTGAGGCCCGATGTATCCCGGCTCGATGTCCGGCGCTGCGGGCGACGCAGGGCCGGCTTGTGCCAGGAGTGCATGCGCACCTGGGCTGATCCCCGAGCCGGATAGGGCAATACAACCGGCCGCCAGGAATTTCCGTCGGGTGAGACTTTGGATTCCCCCATTTTCAATCACGCTTTGGGTCGTCATTTTCGGCCTCCTTAATTAGACTCGCTCTGCCGGGTAACTGCTGCCGGCCGTTCTGCTGCCAATCGGCCGGCTGTCAACCTGCAAGGGAGCTTAACATGGATACATCCTGAAGTCCAGCGATTTTGCGTGAAGTAGGTCTCTCGGCATTGCGGGCGGGACGCCCGCGAGACGATGTCGAAAACGTTATCTAAGGGATTGACAAGCCTATTGTGACCTGTACAGTATGGGGCATATCGACCGACGACCAACCATTCGTATTGAGGAACCTGAACATGAACAAAGCAATGATTCAATTCATAGCCTTATTCCTGATCGTGGCAGCAGCTCACTCCGTTCCGGCCCCAGCGTCTGAAACGGCGGCGGGAGATTGGATTGCCCTGTTCGACGGTAAGACGCTGGAAGGATGGAAAGCGGGCGAAAACAGCGCAACTTTCAGAGTGGAGGACGGCATGATCGTGGCCCAGGGTCCCCGCAGCCACCTGTTTTACGCCGGCCCGGTCGCCAGTCACAACTTCAAGAACTTCGAGCTGAAGGCCGAGGTCAGGACCGCTCCCAAGGCCAATTCCGGCATCTACTTTCACACGGCCTTTCAGCAGAGCGGCTGGCCCACCAAAGGCTACGAAGTCCAAATCAACAACACCCATCCCGGCAGCGGCGATTACCGCGAATTGAAAAAAACCGGAAGCCTCTACTCGGTCCGCAACCTGTTCAAGTCCCCTGTCAAAGACAACGAGTGGTTCACCATGCACGTCAAGGTCGAGGGCCGGCGCGTTCAAATACACGTCAACGATTTACTTGTCGTGGATTACATCGAGTCCGACAAACCCGTCCGCAGTACCGAAGAGGCCGGCAGCGTCCTCTCACAGGGCACCTTTGCGCTGCAGGGCCACGACCCCGAAAGCAAGGTCTGTTTCAGAAACATTTTCGTCAAGCTGCTGCCGGACGCACCCAGGCCCAAAGACACCCGCCCGAAATCGGAAATCGACTACCAGAAAGAAATCTCCGCTCTCGGAGCGACGGATTTTCCCACGGTCGATCTTCATGTCCATCTCAAGGGCGGACTGACGCTTGACCAGGCCCTGGCCGAATCCAGGCGCACCGGCATCACCTACGGCATCGCCCAGAACTGCGGACTCGGCTTTCCGGTCACCAACAACGAAGGTCTTAAAGAATACATCAAGTCGCTCGAAGGCAAGCCGGTCTTCATAGGGATGCAGGCCGAGGGCCGGGAATGGGTCAACCTTTTTTCGCCGGAGGCCATCGCGCAATGCGATTATGTCTTTACCGATGCGATGACGTTCACCGACGAGCAGGGCAGGCGGACCCGGCTTTGGATGCCAGCCGAGGTCCACGTGGACGATAAGCAGCAATTCATGGAGATGCTCGTCGGCAAGATTGTGACGATCTTGAATAACGAGCCGATTAATATCTACGTCAATCCGACGTTCCTGCCCGAGGTGATAGCAGGCGAGTACGACAAGCTCTGGACCCGCGAGCGAATGGAGAAGGTGATTCGCGCCGCAGTGGCCAACCACGTTGCCATCGAAATCAACTCTCGGTATCGGATTCCAAGCCCCACCTTCATCAAGCTCGCCAAAACGATGGGCTGCAAGTTTACCTTCGGCACGAATAACGGCGGCGCCGACCTCGGGACGTGCGAATATGCACGAGACATGGTCAAGGAATGCGGCCTAACCAAAGACGATATGTTTGTTCCCGATACGAACGAACAAAGGCGCGCCCGAACCAAATAGCCATCCTACAGTCGCAGGATGCCGTTAAGTGTACCCGCCGGGCGTGGTGCTTTGCGCTTTGAGTGTTGCGATGTACTGCCGTTGAATCTGCCCGAAGATTCCAACGGCGACGCGCATGATCTTTATCTGGATCGAGTCGCCCTCGTTGATCTTTTCCATTTCCAGGGAAAGTTCTGTGACATTGCGTACCGTCGTACCGTTGATTTCCAAAATCAAGTCTCCTGCAAGCAGGCCGGCCTCCTGAGCGACCCCCTCTCGCTGCACATCGGTCACAATCAGTATCGGGTAGGCGCTCTGGAAATCGAACTGTTGCGCCACCGCCTCGGTCAGCTCCGAGACGTCCATCTGAAAGAACCGACTCACGAGCTTGCGGCCATCGGGCAGCGGCCTGGGCTGCATCGTCAATTTGACGGTCTGGGCCTGCAAGCGGGCGTCCGTCGGCCGCACATATTTCACTTCTATCGGTTCGCTGACTTCTTTGCCCATCAGCTTGATGTAGAAGTCTATGACGCTCGCAAGTTTATGGCCGTCGATTTCAAGGACGATATCGCCGGCTGAGATGCCCTGCTCATCCGCCGGACTTGCCTTGCTCACCAAGTCCACGACCAGGCCGGTGAACGCGCCTATCGTCTTCATCCTGCCCATGGTCAAGCCCAACCGGACCCGGCGGAGCTCTTCCGGCATCAGCATGTGACTGAGATTATCCACGAGCGTATCAACAGGTATGGCAAAGCCGATATTCTGAGCCTCGGCCCGAATGGCGGTGTTGACTCCGATCAGCTCGCCGTTAATGTTTAACAACGGGCCGCCGCTGTTGCCCGGATTGATGGAAGCGTCGGTCTGGATCAGGCCTCGCAGCCAGAATCCTTCGGTGACCTGGATGTCTCTGCCGACCGCGCTGACAACCCCGCTGGTCACGGTGTTCGCATAGCCGTAGGGATTGCCGATGGCGATAACGGTTTCGCCGATCATCAGGTCATTGCTGCGCCCCAGGCGTATGAAGGGCAGCTTCTTTTCAGCCGGGACGGCCAAGACAGCCAAATCCTTGCTCTCATCGGCGCTGACCACCGTCGCAGGCAGCTCCGTCCCGTCGCTGAAGACGACCTTGATTTTTCCAACCTGCTTGACTACGTGCGCATTAGTAATCACGTAGCCATCTTCGTGAACGACCATGCCGGAACCCAGCACGGCCACCTTCGCCTGAAACCTGCGGCCCCACAGGTCGAACATGTCCGGAAAATCAAAGCCGCCCCAGGCAGAGCGCGAAAGCGGACGCTCGCCTGATATGTTAACGACGGCCTCATGCGTCTCCTGATAGACACTGACCACCGGCGTTCGCCTATCGAAAGCCGGTTGGCCTGTTGTCGCTGCCGGCGCCGAAGAAACCGCCAGAAGCAGTCCGGCTGCGACAAATACCAATAAATTCCATCTATTCATAGTTCCCCACATAGAATCCATGACCGATCTCCAGTAAATCCACCCTTCATTGTATCGCGATGTATCTTCTACGCAAACCGACAAGGCGGGTTCTACAATTTGCGGAATGAGTCGGACACATTCGACTTGGCGTGTAAGTTCTGCTGCGTGAAGTAGGTCCCTCGGTTTCGCTCGGGACGCCTGCGCCCGCGTGCTGGGTGAAAATCGGGCATTTTAGGGGTCCTAATGAAGCCCTCCCTGGGTCGCCCCAATCGGGGGCGTCGGGCGGCCGACTTATGAATTTTTAGCTAAAGTGCCATTGTATTGCTGCCGATAACTACAGACAAGTCCGCCGATCCATGTGGCGGGCAAGTTCATAAAGCGATTTTTTCTCCCCTCCGGAAAACATCGAGTAGTCCGGCATAAGCCAGATTATCGATGTTTTCTTTTTTTTAAATTACCACTGGGCTTCAATGTAGGGGCCGATAGGACCTTCCGGCGTGGCTTTCGGCCGGGATTGAAGGATCGCCTCTGCAACGGCCACGTCGCTCTGACGGGTAATTTTGATATTCGAAGAGTCCGATTCCACGATGGTGACTTTGTGGCCCAGGGCCTCGACCAATTGCGAATCGTCGCTGATCCTGGTCTTGTCGAGGTTCTTGAGGTTCTGGTATGCCTTTTTCAGCAGCTCAGTAGCGAAGACCTGGGGCGTTTGTGCTTCGTAAAGGCCCGTTCTGTCAATCGTTTGCGTTATCACCCCGTCCTTTACCAGTTTTATCGTTGCCGTAACCGGACAAGCCGGTATGGCCGCGCCGCTCCTAATGGCCGCGGTGATGCCGGCCCCGATTACCTTTTCCGTCACGCAGCACCGGCAGGCATCATGCACGGCGACAAGATCGATGCCGTCTTTGACCAGATCGAGCCCCTTCTCGACCGTCTGGAAACGCTCAGCGCCGCCGATAAAAATACTCACATTGAAGAATTTCAGGTTCGGCCCCCATTTTACGTTTACCAACTCATGGTCCTCGGAGGCGATACCCAGCAGAATCTGTTTTACGTCGTTACGGTTGGCGAAAAGCTCGACGCTTCGCAGGAAGACCGCCCTGCCTGCTACATCAACGAATGCCTTCTTGCGTTTGCCACCGAACCGGCTGCTGGCGCCCGCGGCACAAATGATCGCTGCAACACTCTGACTCATACGCATTTACTCATCACTTATTTATTCACTAATATTCGATGCCCCGCCGTGCAGGCAGGCCTTTATCGAGAGGATGTTTAACGTTTCTCATTTCCGTTACCAGGTCAGCCAATTCCATCAGTTCTTCAGTTGCGTCTCGGCCGGTCAGTACAATCTCCACGGCCGGGTCCCTTCTGCGAATCAGGTTCTTGACATCTTCCAGCCGGGCCAGGCCTCTTGAGAGGCAAAAAACGATCTCATCAAGAATGAGCACGTCGTAGAGCCGTTTTTCAGCCGTCTCGGCCATTTTCTCAAGGACTTGCCTGATGGCAGCCTGCATTTGGGCCACGGCTTTCCTGTCGGCCCATGAGGTGGACATGTCCCACGGCAAATCGAGTGCCTCGACCCTGATTCCGATCGCGCCCAACTGCAGCGAGGAACGCTCGCCGGTGTCGAGAGTGGACGGCTTGAGGAACTGATAAATCAAGACCTTGTTTTCCTGGCCCGCCGCACGCAGGGCCAGACCAAACGCAGTGGTCGTTTTGCCCTTGCCGTCACCGGTATATATTTGGACAAGTCCTTTTTCCAGCATACCGGCATTATAAACTCGCCGCCCGTCCGCATAAAGTGCTGAATTCGAATGTGAAGCATTTGCCAGGTCAAATTCTGTTGCTTAAGCCTTGCCGGATTCGGCGCTGCGACCTTCCGAGGCAGACTTTCCGGGAAGCACGCCGGCGATTCCCGAAGCGGACTCGGCCGCGATGGAGATCTCCGTCGTATAGTCAGGGTAGGAGAGCGAAACGATTCGCTTAAAGGCCATCTTTGTCTTGTCCTTGAGCAAGTCCAGGACGTAAAGGTCATTGACATTTTGCAGGGCGTTGTTCCTGGCTTCTTCATCGAGGGAAAGAACCTCATCGGAGCTGAAGTCTTCTATGATGTCAAATTTCCAGGGGACGTTTTCCGCCTTTTCGAGGGGCAGCTTATAGAACTTTCTATTATAAATCTCGCAGCTCAGGACCTTCGGGCTCGGAAGGGTGATTCGAATCAGCTTCTGTGAATCTTCCACGGCACAATCCAGGCAGTCCAGGTCAAAGCCCACTTTCAATTTGGCTGTATATCTTAGCAGGCCCCTCTTCCAGCGAACGCTAAGCAGGCTCATTTTCTTTTCCTTGATTTCCGTGACCCCTTCGGTTCGGTATTCCAGAACCGCCAATTCCGCAATGGCCTGGATAGACTTGATCAGAAACGTGGTGGTTTTTGATTCGGTCTTCGGTACGCCGGCGAATTTTCTGCCGATGAAAAAGGCCAGGACCCCTACGAGCACAGCGCCGAGAAAGTAAATGACGTCCCACATTTGAATTGTCTCTTTTTATAATCCGGCCCGCAGGGTCGCCTGCTGCCATATAGTCCGGCCGCCGAATGGACAATGTTCGAAGGCCGCCCTATACCGTGCAGCCAGACCTCTCAGGCCGTCGTTTTATTTCTGTGTCTGAGCTGCAGGATATATTTGATGATGTCCTTTCTGCTGATGATACCGACCAGTTTTCCTCCCGATGTGATCGGCACTCTTCGAAAACTGTTGTGGATAAGAGATTCGGTAATATCCACCAGACTGCCCTCCGCATCGAAGCTGCAAATCTTATCGGTCATGAAATCTTCGACGTTGCCGGGTTTATCTTTGATATCATAGAGCAGCTTGAGCACGTCTTTTTCGGAGAGAATGCCCGCCAGGGTCATATCGTCATTGACCACCGGCAGTCCGGTAATGTTTTTATCGACCAGGATGCTCATCGCTTCATAGATCGGCGTACTCCTTTTTACAAAGAGGATATCCGTGGTCATAACGGTTTTGGCCTTGAACATGGCATTTTCCTTTTTAGACAAACTCAAGGGTTCTGCAAAATGGATACCCCTGGGGCCGGCACTTCCCTGTTCGAGCACCAGAATAGCCGCAGCCGGCGCCGCCGTCAAAACAAATTTCCAAAGCGAACAGGCCCAAGGATTCGATATTAGAAAGCAGGGAATTCGGGGAATTCCGAATTCACAAATTCGCTTGCAATACAGGGCAGCTTTGTGTACATTAACGCAACGCCGGCGGCGTAGCTCAGTTGGTTAGAGCATGGGATTCATAAGCCCAGGGTCCTCGGTTCGAATCCGAGCGCCGCCAATAGATTTATGATTTATAAATTACGATTTACGAATATGGTTTCGCCGAGGCTGTTGCCAATCATAAGCCTGTCTCGAGCGTAATTGAGGGACCGAAAATCGTAAATAATATGGCCCCCATCGTCTAGTGGCCTAGGACGCCGGGTTCTCAACCCGGTAACAGGGGTTCGACTCCCCTTGGGGGTATTTGATGAGCGGCCAAGAATGCGGTTATTCGCGTCTCTTGGCCGTTTCTATGTCTATGGTTGTCTCCCGAAATCTCCTGTCTTGTGCGGATTTTGTCCAAGCAGGTGGACAAGACAAAATCCCCGAAGTTTGGCAGGGAGGTCACCGCCTTCTGTTCGGCCTCAGCAAACGTTCTCGCATAGGTGTTGAACGTCAAGCGAGGATCACTATGCCGCGCGAGTTTCTGCACCACCTTTGCGGGGGTCTGGCTGTTGGCAAGGAATGAGATATAGCTGTTTCGCAGGCTGTGGAAACAGATCGCGTTGCCGTCCTTGTCTATGGCTTCAATTCCCGCCCGCGCTAAATCCTCTCGCAGAAGCTCCGCCGTGTTGATCCACGTGCTGGCTGAGGCAGGGGCAAATACCCTGTCGCCGTCGTTCGGCCTTGCCTGCGCCTTCAGCGCTTGCAGAATAGCCACCGTAGCAGGTGGCACGGGTTGCTCGGCTTCTTTGCTATTCTTGGCCAGCTTAGCCGGGATTCGCACAAAGGCATTGTCCGCCGACAGGTTTATATCAGCCCAGAGAATGTTAAGCAGCTCTTTTCGTCTAAGCCCCGTCATTCCGGCCAGCAGATAGAGCATGGCCCGCTCCGCTGCTGCCGACCAGGACGTCCCCTCAAACGTGGTCTTGACCATGGCGATAAACTGTTCCGGCGTCAAGACTCCCTTTTCCTCTGAATCGCGTTTCGGTTTCTCAAGCCTTGCCAGCGGATTCGTGACTATTCTTTGGTCCTGCGCGGCCCAGTTCAAAAAGTCACGAGTGCGATGAGATAATGGCCCCTGCTCGTGTCGCCGTAGACGTCCTTTTGGAGCTTGCCTGAATACGTCTCGACCGTCGGCTCGGCTATCCAGGCAGCAATCTTATCACGGCTTTCTCTCGCAAATTGCTGGTACTTGTAGGTATCCATCCCCTTTTCACATGCTTCTTCGGGTCGGTCTGGCCTTCGACCGGGATTTGGCAGCTCTGGACGAGATTGCCAGAGCTGTAAACTGCTGAGGTTCCAGAGCCGGCGGTCATTTGCCTGGGTACAAGAAGAGCAGGAACTCGGGCCGCAGCGAGGGCGGCGGTGCTTTCTTTGCCGTTGTCCGATATGATAGCTGCCTCTGAAGAATTTGAACTTGGTGAAGTGTTGTTCAGGGATCACACGCAATCAAAATCTCAGGCACTCCGCAGAATTCCACAGAGTAGCCCTCAGAGGTGTTCTATGCCCGTAGAATCGCCGATCTCACCTTGACGGGTATTGTTGGTCGTAATCTGCCATCAGCCCTACTGGGGCCCCGCTCATTTTTTCGCCCAAAATCCTCGTCTCCCCGGTATCGTGTTGGCTCACATTCACTCGTGAAGGGGCCGCGTGACGATACCCGCGTTCGTACGTAGGAGCCTTCGCATCGGACACCTATGAAGAGCTCAAAGTCAAGTACTAATATCCCTGTTGCCACAAAGAATTTTCTTTGAGGCATCCATGTCACGATATATCAGCCACGCTTCGTAGCTTTTCTGAACAGCCCTTCGACTTTTCGATGCATTATCATGAACATCGCGAATCTACTATGTCATGGTCAATCGTCGTAAACCAAACGAAAGAATAAACAGGTAAGATGAATTTTTGAAATCTTATGCCCATCTGATGCGACTAAAGAATAGAAGAAAATTAAAGAGCCGGCAATAGATGAAAAACACATACTGTTCCGGTTGGAAATCAGATTTTTGGACATGTGAAAACTCTTTAATAAGAGAAACTGTGAGACTATGACTTTAGGAAACCCACAACTCTATTCAGAAAGGACAGAAAAATGAGAAAATACACCACACTTGCAATTGTAGCGATTGCCTGGATGGGATCCACCCCAGGCATCGGCTGGGGAGCTTCCGAGAGCACGGCCACACCCACAAATGTCGCCGGAAAGTGGCTGGGAACCATCACCTTCGGCACAGTGAAACTGCGTATCGCGTTCGAGATATCGGCTGTACAAGGAGGCGGTTACACCGGGTCTATGCGCAGCATCGACCAGTCAGCCGTGAGTATTCCGATGAGTGCTGTTAAGTCGAATGGTGACAGCCTGCGTCTGGAGATAGACGCCATTCGCAGCGCCTATGAAGGGAAGTTCACGACTGACGGTAACACGATCGAGGGAAATTGGCTTCAGCACGAGACCACCACGCCCCTTGTAATGAAGCGGGTGGATAAGTTCCCGGAACTCAACCGTCCTCAGACCCCGAAGAAACCCTACCCGTACATCGAAGAGGAGGTGGCTTACGAGAATCAATCAGCGAATGTCCATATTGCAGGTGCGCTGACCCTGCCGCAAGGGAAAGGCCCGTTCCCGGCTGTTCTGCTCATCGCCGGATCAGGACCCCTGGACCGTGACGAAACAGTATATTTCCACAAGCCGTTCCTCGTGCTCGCCGACCACCTGACCCGACAGGGCATCGCGGTTCTGCGGGTGGACAAGCGGGGGGTGGGGAAGACGACCGGAGAATTCGCAGAAGCGACAATCCTGGATTTGGCGGATGATGCCCTCGCTGGAGTGGAGTACCTGAAGACCCGTAAGGAAATCGATCCAAAACGCATCGGTCTGCTCGGGCACAGCGAAGGTGGTGTTGTCGGCCCGATCCTGGCCTCACGGTCGTCGGACATCGCATTCCTGGTGATGCTTGCCGGGCTGGGACAGAATAACGGGGATATCATCATTTTCCAGAAGAGTTTGGCAGCGAGAGAGTATGGTGCGGACGAGAGCACGCTCGCCCTGCTGCGTTCCTGGTACGAGCGGCTCTACGCTTTGGTGCGTGAGAATACTGATAAGGCGACCGCAGAGAAGAAGATCCGTGCCCTGTATGCCACCCTGACCGCGGAAGAGAAGGAGAAGATGGGCTTGCCGGACAGTAGTCTGGATAGTGAGATTGCGGATCAACTCAGACGTCATTGGCGGTATGATTTGCGGTATGATCCCCGGGCGACTCTCATGAAGGTACGGTGTCCTGTGCTTGCCCTCGGCGGGGAAAAGGACATGCAGGTTCCCGCGAAAGAGAACCTTGCGATCATAGAGGAGGCCCTGAAAGCTGGTGGTAATACACGGTTCACTGTCCGTGAATTTCCCAGGCTGAACCACGGATTCCAAACCACGTCGACCGGAGCCACATCAGAGCACATTAAGACCGAGGAGACAATGTCTCCCCTTGTCTTGCAGACCATTTCCGACTGGATTATCGCACAAACCAGAACAACCGTGGAAACGAACATGTAAAAGCGCGTTTAGCCCAAGGGCTGGCAGATCGTGAGAGTCGTCAGCCCTTTTTTTGACGTTGGTCATTGAATCCATTGCGCGCAAAAAATTGCCAAGAAATATTCGCTTTTAGGCAAAAATAGATGCCCATCCTCGCTCGATCTGGGCAAAATCAAGATGTGTGGAGTCATTTTGGAGTCATTACTTGTCAAGGAATTCTGACGTCTTTGCAGCTCAGGAAAATGAGGCCGTTTGGGGGTGATCTGTGCCACGCTCATTGTGCCCTGGTTTGCTGGCGTGATCAATCCAAAAGCTTTTGGTCTTCATGATCAATCGAGACAGAGATGAATGTGACGGTCGAGCAGATGTAGCATAGCTCTTACATTTAGGCGTACTGCGTTGTCACCAGGGATAGAGAAAGCTATAATCAATGCTACCGTTCGCAGTCATTGCTCACTGTGGGCAACTCTGTGCCGAAAATGCCTGAGACTTGGAAAGGGATATTGACGTGGCTCTGCGAAGACTACGAATAACATGCGCCGTGTGTGCTTTTGTATTCTTGTTGACGAATCCTGGCTGCAGGCTGTTCCAACAAGACAGCAACATCATTCGTCCGGCAAAATCGCTTCCGTCCACGATACCGTGGGATTTGATCTCTTTGAGCCAACGACCGGAGTATGAATGGTCTGACCAAAAGAGCCCAGTATGGTCACTTTACTACAAGGGAGAACCTTACAAAAATGAACCAACACGCGTGTTTGCCTACTACGCAAGCCCTGCCACCTTAGAGGCCAAGAGCGCAGGAGCGAGGGCTTTTCCCGCCGTCGTGCTGGTGCACGGTGGAGGAGGAACCGCCTTTAAGGAGTGGGCTGAACTATGGGCTAAGCGTGGATACGCGGCTATTGCCATGGATCTTGCGGGTTGCGGCCCAGACCGCCAGCGACTCCCCGACGGCAGTCCTGGCCAAAGTGATAAAGAGAAGTTTGATGCTATTGACCAACCTCTTCAAGATCAATGGACGTATCATGCTGTCGCGAATGTTATTTTGGCTCATTCTCTGATACGCAGCTTCAAAGAGGTGGATGCCGGACGCACGGCTGTTACAGGAATCAGTTGGGGCGGATACCTGACATGTATTGTGGCAGGACTCGATAATCGTTTTAAGGCGGCGGTACCCGTATATGGGTGTGGATTTTTACATGAGAACAGTGTATGGCTGAACCAGTTTGCGAAAATGACCCCGCAGCAGAAGGATAGATGGGTTCGTCTGTGGGATCCCTCCATGTATGTTGGATCAGCGGCGATGCCCGTATTCTTTGTTAATGGTACCAACGATTTTGCCTATCCGCTTGATAGTTATTCAAAAACCTATGGCCTCGTGAAAGGCAGACGTAATTTCCGCATCACGATCAATATGCCGCATGGGCATCCGCAAGGTTGGGCCCCAAAGGAAATCGGTATCTTTGTTGACCAGTACCTGAAGAATGGCATCCCACTGGCGACAGTCACGAAGCCGCAGTCAGCCGGCGGGAAGCTCCGCGCCATGGTCAAGAGTAAGACGGCCCCCATATCTGCGAACCTGCATTACACGACAGGAACTGCGCCAATCAACAAGCTGGAATGGCAAAGCGTGCCTGCACGTATTGAGGGCAGGTTTATCATGTCGCCCCGCCCACCGGATGGAGCGACAATATGGTTCCTTACAGTCACAGACAGCCAAGAGGCGACTGTATCAAGTGAACTCGTATTCGCGGCAAGGTAGAAGGCCTACGTTCCTGATCTGCCCTTTCACCGGCCGCGTTTACCGTCGAATCAAACACTTTGACCAAGGTCCCGGGAAGCAACCACGTAGCCGGTCAATTCGATTCGTATGGCCCGATTTCGTCAAGTGGAATCGGTTCAAAGAGAAGCGGCTTGAGCTGCGCCAAGTTGCCGGGAACCCGCTTCCCCGGTACGACCTGCGTCTCAAGAGGCTCATCGCTGGCTGCATTGAGTACTGTCTTTTGTACCTGACCATCGCGCAGGAAGATAGTATCACATCGGGTGAAGATATTCCGGCAGATAAAGTTCACATCGGTATTGGCCTTGAGATCCGCCAGCTCGGGGTAGCGGATCGAATAGGGAGGCCCGTCTGCCTGCGGCAAAAAACGCTCGATCGATTCAAGCCAGCGCTTCTGGCCCCAGCGGCTGAAGCTGATTCCTGCCAGACAATCGATAAAGAGATTGCCCTCCACGAGGTTCTCCTTGCCTCCGTGGATTTGGACGCCGCCGAAATGAACGGCACCGCATCGCTCGAAGACATTCCCGTAAACGGCGACGCCTGAGATCATGTCATCCAGTCGGACGCCGGCCGCACCATGCTCCGTGCCACCTCCGATATCACTCCACCGATTCCAGCGAATTACGACTCCCCGGTACAGAGGATTGCCGAACATATCGAGCCCGCCCTGGTCATCCGACTCCCGAACCACGTTCCGAATGACGTTCAGTTCAATGGTGTGATTGTTGCCCTCGATGCGTAGAGCCGATGAAGGAATGTTCTCAAACAGGTTGTGGGCGATCCGGTTGCCACAGCCGTCAAGATGAACCGCCGGAGCGTAGGTGCGTTTCAAACGCGAAATGTCGAAAATCCTGCAGTTCTCGACAAAGTGACTACCAGGCGTCAGCGTCTGACGGTCCCCGCCAGCTACACGCGTCCCGCTGCAGCCGAGCGTGTGCATCGCGCACCCATAAATGCCATGATGCTGTCCGCCCTCAACGATGATCGCATCGCCGCCCAGCCGCCGTATGGTGCAATTTTCCACCAGACAGGCCGCTCCGCCCTGAATGTGAATGCCGTCCCCTCGCCCCTCCTGCAGCGTCAATCCGCAAAGAATCACGTATTCGACATTAGTCATTGTGATCAACGGTTGGTCGAACACACTGAGAACAGTCTCTGCTTTCGATACCTCGATTCCCTTCGGGGCAAGCCAGTAGGCTGTCGCCGTGCGGCGATCCAGATACCACTCCCCCTCAGTGTCGAGTTCCCGAAACACATTCAGTGCGTAGTAGCGTTGGCTCTTTCGATAGCCGTATGTGGAATAGGGCTGGGATAATATGAATGTTTGGGCATTCGGATCAATCGAAGCAACCTTCTGAAACTCCTCGAACCAGTCCCAGAACCAGTAACCGTAGAGGCGAACATCCGGCTCATCTAACCAATAGCCCGGCCGGCCCTCGACATAGCGAAACTTCCCGTCTCGACATCCTTCAATGCTGTTCCAAACCTTGAAGGTATCTTTGCCGAGGATGGCCCCGGTCTTGACGAAGCCCTCGTTCGGCCAGCGGGCGAGCGTCTGGGGCTTGCCATCGACGAACAGCTCAGGGCAATGGCGAAGTGCGGTGGCATCGCCCAAGTCCTGGATTCCCAGGGCCTTGAGGTCGGCTTCCAGCACGCGGTCACGAATCCGCACATCGAGCTTTTCCAGAAGCTTCGCGTCTGAGATTGGCCTCCATGCAGTAATTCGCACACCTCCCCGAAATACGGCCGTCTGACCCGGTTCCACCTGATAGACAATTGGCGTTGCTGCGGTGCCGGAATCTTCGGACGTGAGTCTGAGCGTTTGCTCCCGGGGATACTCCCCGCCACCAATCATGATCTTTACGCCCCCTTTGGGCAGTGTTCTGGACCCTGATCGCTTCAGTGCGCGGACCGCATCGCGTGCCTTTTCCAGAGTCCGGAAGGGTGTCTTTTGTGATCCATCTGCCGTATCACTGCCAGCGGGCGCCACATAGAACATCTCGCCCGGTGCTGGCAGCGCGGGCAACTGTACGCGGTAGGATGCCGGGTCGCGGGCCGGCAATCCCTTTTGCAGACGCTCTATCTCCGTGATACGTCGCAGAGCGGTATCGCGATGAAACCTAAGTAGCGTTGTGTCAGCAGCCAGACGTTTCCAGGCCGCGATGGCGGCATCGGAATCCTGCCGAGCCAGCGCAACTTCTGCCAAGCCGAACAAAGCCAAACTGCGAGCAAAGGGTGGTACCGAGGCGTCTCGGGAGAGTGTTTCGAACCCTTGTGTGGCTTCATCCAGCCGTCCCTCGGCAAAGGTTTTAGCTGCCATGTCGAGCGCCGGACAAGAAGAGACGAGCGAATCTCCAGATGCTCCGGCGTGAATGATAACCGCCCTCGTAAAGGTAATGACCAGGACCGTCAGAATGTGTGACAAAGTCAGAGGAGCCAGTCGCTGTTTTGTCATGGGTCGAAATTCTCCAATTAAGCTACCTGTTCAGAACTTCAGCAAGCCGCTCAGAGCAAGTCACGCGTAGGTTGAGCGGAAACCATTACCCCCCGTAGTATACTGAATCGAACTCACCAGAATCAACTGACATTCTCCCTTGCCTTTCCCAAGCCGCCTTTCGGCTGTCGCGCGGCGGGCTCGGATCGTCGGCGTTGGTTGGGGGCCATTTGGCCGAGACAATAAATGCTCTGGACATTCCGGTCGGACCGGATTATGCTGTCAAACTGATTGTGAACGCATCCATCCAGGAGTTGACAAAGAAGGAGATGCAACCCATGGGAGCGATGTCGAGACGGGAGGTACCTGGCAAAGTTGCCGCGACAGGTGGGGTGTGGCTGACGTGCATCACCGTCGCCAGCATGGTCGCGGCCGCGGCGGAACCGGCTTTTTTGAGGCGGTCGGTCGGTCAGATCCAAGAACAGTCCATCGACCCCAGCAGCGCGACAGCCCACTACAAGCCGATATTCGGCGTTGGAGATCCAAATGTCAGCGAGGTGAAAGGCATTGTGCGGTTTGGAGAGTTGACGGTCGAGCCAGCCGGCAGCAGCAAGATGGCCAGTTACGAGGACACCGAAGGGGTCTTCTTCATTCTGGCAGGCAGCGGCGTTCTACGCTATGGGCAGGAGAACGTACCGATCAAGCAGAATGACTTCGTGTATCTGCCCGTTGGAGTCGAGCACGGAATCTCGAACCAGTCGGAGAAGCCCTTGTGTCTGCTTGTCATGGAGTTCAAGATTCCCGCGGGGGTGGATGTGCCGCCGATGCCACAACGCACGATGGCGAATGCCGACGACGTGCCGCTACAGGTGCTGGCGAGCCATGGGCCGACCACCCAATTCAAACTGCTGATGGGTACGACCCAGAGTAAGCGCGACAAGCTGGCGGCGGCGCGGCAGATCAACAGTCTCTTTCTCATGGACTTCGCCGCGGGCGGCACGAACATCCCGCACCGACATAACAAGGAAGAAGAGATCTACTACGTGCTGCGCGGCCACGGTGACATGGTGGCGGGAAGCGATGCGGCGAAAAAGGAAATGCGATACCCGTCCAAAGAGGGCGACGCCTTCTACTTCCCGTCGGGCACGCTGATCGGATTCTACAGCGGCTGCAAGGAGGGAGAAGAACACGCCCAGATTCTGGCCGTGCGGTGGCCGGTCCCCTCTTCAAAGGCTGGGGCATCGCCAGAGGCCACAAGCAGAAAATAAGGTGACGTTCCATGAATCGACGCGAGTTCCTGAAGAAGTCTGCGGGGATGGCAGTGGCGGGTCTGGCGATCAATCCCGCCAAGACCTGGTCTCGACCCACCAGGCTCAAAATCACCGACATCCGCGGGTGCACAGTCGCATCCAACTTTGACTATCCCATCATCAAGATCTACACGAACCAGGATGTGTACGGTTTGGGCGAGGTCCGCGACGCGGGGCATCTGGGCCAGGCGCTGATCCTCAAGCCATTTCTCGTGGGCAAGAACCCGCTCGACATCGAGGGCATCATGGAGAGCCTCCGACCGTACTCAGGACACGGCCGGTTCGGCGGCGGATTCAGCGGCGTCGATATGGCGCTGTTCGATATCGCCGGCAAGGTGCTGGGAGTGCCCGCGTATAAGATTCTCGGCGAAAAGGTGCGGGACAAGATTCCCGTGTACGGCGATACGAATGCCAGTATGGACCCTGCGGTCTATGCCAAACGGGCCAAGATTCGGGTCCAGGTGTGGAAACTGAAGTACCTGAAGATGGACCTGGTGCCTCGGCTGATCCGGGACCGAGAGGGAGCATTTGAGGATGGAATTGCGACGGACAAAGGGATGGAGTACTGGGGCGAGTACGTGGAGGCCGTCAGAGATGCTATCGGATACGACGTGTCATTGGGCGCGGACCATTTCGGCCGCATGACCGTTGATTCGGGCATCCGGCTGGGCGAAGCCATGGCCAAGCCACGCAGAAAGCTGGCGTACATCGAAGACGTGATCCCCTACAGCGCACCCAAAGCGGTTGAGATGATGACGCAGATCACGGAGAAGTCTCCGACGCCGACTCTGGGTTACGAGGACCTTTTTGGCATGAGCGGATTCCGGCCGTTCATCGGCGAAGGGGCCGTCAGCATCATTCACCCCGACATGGAGACGTCGGGCGGCCTGCTGGAGACCAAGAGAATCGCGGATTACGCCTACCGATACGGCATCAAGACGATGTTCCATCACGCGGGCTCGCCCGTAGGGGCGATGGCGAGCGTCCATTGCGCCTGCACGATCCGCAATTTCCTCTGCATGGAAAATCACGCGATGGAGATTCCGTGGTGGGAGGACCTGGTGACTGGTTCGGCCAAGCCGCTCATCGAGGACGGCCATTACACCGTGCCTGAGAAGCCCGGGCTGGGCGTCGAGTTGAATGACGAAGTCGTTCAGAAGTATCTAAGGGAGCCGAAGTACCTGCACAAAGCCGGATATTTCGAGCCAACCACGGAGTTCGATCAACCTATCGACTGGCAGGAAGCGATTAAGAAAAGGATCATCGGCGGCTACCACGTGAGCGGCCCCTGGGTCCACTTGGATGAAGAAGGGAACTTGGTCAACCGCGCCGACCCCCGGTGATCGCACCCCCGCAACGGCTTTACGTTGCCATGTTTTGAACCGACTGGAGGACTATTATGGATCGACGAGGTTTCCTGAAAATAGCCAGCGCTGCCGTAGCGGCAGGGAGCGTGACATCCACCCAAGTCAAGTCATCGTTGAGTCCTGCTTCGACCCCGCAGATCGCTGAGCCTGGGAATGCCTCGATCCGCGTGCAAGACAACACTCTTCATATTGACACTGCGACCCAGACTGCGGTCCTGGAAAAAGGGGTCTTAACCTCGCTGAAGAGCAAAATCACAGACGAGGTGTTCATCCGCGATGTGGATGTCACGTCCTGTCCAGCCTTGCAGTTACTCTACCGCAGCGGGGAGAGCGTGTCCGTGGATGAGAGTAAGTTCGGCAGGGTCGAGACCTACGCCCTGTCCGAACGGCGCGCTGAAGTCGTGTTTCACAGTTGGGACGCGGATGGCGTCTTAAGCGTGTCCGTGGAACCGGCTACAGGGGACATCCTGGTCGAGCCGGCGGCTTTTTCCTCCCGTAGCGGCGTTCTGGCCTGTCGCTGGAACCTGGCTGGCATACGCCCTGATCTTCAGCTCGTGGCCCCGTTCTTCCAGGGTGTCAAACTGCCCATAGAGGATCCTCTGATCAAGGACAGCCACTGGGAGTGGCCCTTCTTCTGGGAAGCTGGTCTGGCCATCCTGCAAGGCAAACGCGGCGGCTTCTGGGTGCATACCCAGGACAATCGCTTCCGGTACAAGGCCCTGCACGTGGGCACGGCCGGCGATCCTCAACGCATGGGCTTCGAGACGCAGGCCTATGGTCCGATCGACGATAACCTCAGCGCCGGCGGCTTGACCTGGCGCATCAACTGTTTTGATGGCGACTGGAAGGTGCCGGCCGCACGCTACCGCCAATGGTTATGGCAGGCTTATGATCTGCAAGACGAACAGCAGCGCCGGGCGCTATGGGTCAAAGACGTTCGTTTCGCCGTGAGCTGGTGCCCCACAGACAATGCTGTCCTGGATGCCCTGGCGCAACAGCTCGATCCCAAGACAGTGCTATTGCATATCCCCAATTGGCGCACGGATCCCTACGACGAAAACTACCCGACGTACGAAGCCAGCGACAAGGCCAGGGCTTTCGTCCAAAAAGGCCGCGCCATGGGCTTTCACATGATGCCGCACTGCAACGCCATTGACATGGATCCGTCCCATCCGGCGTATGCGTACGTGCGGGACTTCCAGTACCGCGGCATCGAGCGCCGCGACCTGCGGGGCTGGAGTTGGTATCGGGGTCGCGGACTCGGCGTACCGGAATCAAATGCCGCGCGCGGGATTAATCGCGACAAGAAGGTCATGATCAAGGTGCATCCGGGCTTGAGTATGTGGCGTTCCATCTTGGGGCGGGCCATCCTGCAGGCCACCCAGGACCTGAAGGTGGATACGATCTTCATTGACGTGACCCTGGTCTCGCATAATCTGCACAACTGCTTCGTTGAGGCTGTTACCCCCACAGAAGGCATGCACAAGCTGATACGTCATGTGGCCACCCTGGGCCAAGGATTGGTGGTAGGCGGTGAAGGGCTCAACGAAATCACCATGCAGGGCCAGTCGTTCGCCCAGGCCCATCTGTTTAAGAGCTGGCAGGATTCGATCGAGGGCCTGGAACGCACTGGCGGCTGCGCCCTTAACGCCTTCCTGTTTGGCGAGCTGTGTCGAACGATTGGCTACTCCAGCCTCGGCGGACGCGATGCCAACCAGCAACTGCGTATGAACATGCACCTTGAGCACGAAGCCATCCCCACGGTCACCATCGGCTCAGCCAAAGATATCCTTGCGCCGAACCCCGCGGTAAAGGCTATGCTGGAGCGGGCCAGAGGATAGTGACCGCAAAGGAGCTATAGGAGCGTTGTATTTATGGTGCTGGACAGTGAATTCAGGTGTCAATCTTGCGTTTTGAACACGTACATTGAATACGATTTTGTTGGTAAGAATGGCGTTTTTCAGCCAAAAAGCGGCCTATATGCGGCCGAAATTTGGGAAAAATCAAGACGTATGGAGTCATTTTGGTGACATACCGTATCAAGGAAATCTGGCGTTTTGTAGGTCAAGAAAACGGGGCCGTTTTGGGACGACATGTCACTCTTCGACAGCTTGCGTTTGCGGAAGTTTCGCTCGCCACTCTTCGGCTTTTTCTGGCTTGTTCCAGGCTTCGTAGAGGTCGGTTGGGTGGTGCCATGACTGAGCCGGGTGTATATGCGTGTCACAAAATGTGAGGCCGCAGCGTGCTACTAAAAACGGTGAATATACTTTACGGCAATCCTTGCGCGAATCTCCTCCGCCAGCGGATCGCCGAGGATAAGGAATAACTCGTTGCCGGAAGCCTTGTGGATTCGGTACGTCATGCTCAGGTTGTCTATATCCTTGTCGCCACTCCGTTTGAACCAGCGGAGAGACAGCCAGTGCTCGGCGCTGAGCAGCCATGTGAGTCCCACCTCGATGATCTCGGCAGATGTCAGAGGCCCGTCGAAGAAATCCTGTCTGCGGTGACTATACCCAATATCAGTCCGTAGATCCCAAGCTGGTTTGCGCCAATCCAGGTTCACCGAGTACTGGTTCAGCCGGGAATCCTCTACGATACCGAATTTGTAGGAGGCTCTGCCGCTGACGTCTTTTCCGCGCCCTACGTTACCGATAAGGGTGAGAGTGCGGTCGTCGAATGGCTCCGGGCGAATGTCCTCTTCCAAATGGCGATCGCGGTTGGCTATGAGGCCCACGCGGTCTTGGTCCGTGATGTTCAATATGCCCCCGACGCCGTAATCGCGACCATAAAAGTCTCCCCCCCAGGTGTCACCTTGCCCGTAATGGGAGAACAACTCGTAACTGCGGTAGAACTGCGAACCTTTCTCCGGCTCCCACACCTTCCACGCGTTGACAGTCCCTTTGCGAAATCCCCTCCGAGGATTGAATCCGCTGATAGGATCAAAATTCGGACTGACCTCCTCATACTGGATGCGGCCACCTGATTGTCCGTTCTCCCCCTTGTAGCCTAAACCGGCAGACGTTTGGTGGCCTTCGCGAGTTGACACGTCAGACAGACTGTGAGCATGATCCAGATCCAGATGCCAATGACTATCGTCTTTGAAATCGGTGCCAAACCCACCCGCCAAGGTCGTGCCGTAGAAGTCGGGCTTACGAACATCAACAAGGGAGAACTTCGCATCGGTGTGCTGGTCTATTTGCCGGGTTACATGAGTCACAAAGTCGTTCCGCGACTCGTCCTTGCCGTACGCGTCCAGTATGCCAAGTCGGTAGTCGCCCCATGCTCCGGTTATCTTCGCTCCACCCTCGAAGTCTCCGATCCTCCCGGAGTGAAACAGCTTTCGGTCAGGAAAGAACTCCGCCTGGTTGACGAAGAAGTCGCGCGTATCGGGCAAGAACTGCTCGCGATACGACACGTCGATAGATTCAAAGGACGCCTCCACATTGGTCAGATCAGGAAAAAGCGTGAATCGTGAGGTTACACTCGGTGTCAGTGGATACTCGACGTCCACTCCTGCCTGCGCTGAGGAGCCTTCGGCGCCCGATTTGGACTCGTTCATCGCCACCACGTATGCATCTACCTTCGGCGAGCTCTCAGCCAACTTCTCCGGCAACGAGAGGCCCGCCAGATGAGGAAAGCACCGTGAATCCTCTGAACCCAGTCGGTCATCGACCACCCAGGCCGTGACCTCGTAAGGGTCCATGCTGTACCGTACCAGGTTAATGCCAAAAGTCTGCCCCTCTTGCTTCTCGTAGGTGAGCGAATTCAGATCGATGGCGATCTCGACAACGTAACATGACTCGTAGACCTTCGCCGCAGTATCCCAGACTGCGTCCCATTCGTTGTTGCCCCATCGCTCGTCATAGCGTGCTCCACCGGCAGACACGCCCAGTTCGATGACGCGCCGATGGTCGTGAAGTGTGTCAAGAAGGATTCGGACATGATCTTCTGATGAGAGCTGTGCGTCCTCCCGAGTCTCCGAAGCCTGTAGCTTAGACGCATCGTCGATCTCGCACCTGAACGCAACATACAACCGTCCAGCCGCGCCCATCAGATATGCAGTGGTCTGAACGGCGGCTGGAGTGCCACGGAACGTCCAACACCGGCGGAAACCGGCCAGTTTGATCGCTTTGTCCCATTCGCCCTCGTCCATAACGCCATCAATGACGTGGGAGGTATCCATAAGAAGGGGAATAGTGACTGTCAGATCTTCATCCGCCCCGTCCACGGGGTAGGACGGCTTCTCATGGGCGACTGCGGATCGAGTGCACACAACGGCCGCCGCGAATACCAGCAGGAATGCATCCACGCGCACAAATGAGGCAACTGACAGACTCTTCAAAGTATAGCGGTTGTGCCAGGACACTCGAGTTTCCCGTATATAGATCGTAGAGAAGCATTCCTAAACCGTCAGAGATGTTATTCTATCAGATTCACCTTCAAACTGCTGCCTGTTTGCCCTCTTTTGATCGTTCATTGTGAAACCTCCGTCGCCAAGTTCAGGGCATCGGGTCTGGCTCTCTCCACAAAACCACCTCCCGGCAGCCACGGGATGGGGAGTGGCGGGTGGTTAAGGGCTTGTCATGTTTGTGGGTATGGCGGATGAAGACGACCGTTGGCGAATCCAATAGTTCCTAACGTTCAGAAAAATCTCGGCCTTATGGTCAACAACATCTTTTATTCGCCAAAGTTTCTGATATTCTCATCATTCTCTCATTTGTTGTCATGTACAGTGATTGAATAGACGGCTCTGGATGCTCACTGTGTAGGATTGGCTGGGATAGAACGGGGCCTCAGTAAATTGGGAAAATGGCGAGTCGAACGTTTCGACTTGCATGGCAATGCACGCCATAGAAGGGAGCAAGGTATGTCAAAGCGAAAGATTACAGTAGCGTTATTAACGTTGTGGCTTGTCGTTACCTTTGCGTCCACTCTCTCGTGTGCGGCTGGGGCAAAGTTTCAGGACATCTTCAAGGTCGAGAAAGCCTCCCTGGCAGACAAGGGCTCGAATACCTATATCATCCTCCAGCCGGGCTTCAAATTGATACTTGAAGATGGCAAGGATTCCCTGACGATTACGGTCCTGGACGAGACGAAGGTAGTCGACGGCGTCAAAACCCGTATTGTCGAAGAGCGTGAGACCAAAGGCGGTAAACTGGAAGAGGTCTCCCGCAACTACTTTGCCATCGATAAGGCCACCGGTGATATCTATTATTTCGGCGAGGACGTCGACACATACGACGAGAACGGCAAGGTGAAGAACCATGAGGGAAGCTGGCTGTCCGGCGTCAACGATGCCAGGTTCGGCCTGATGATGCCCGGCAAGCCGAAAGTGGGCCACCGGTATTACCAGGAATTAGCGCCGAAGGTGGCCCTGGACCGCGCCGAAGTCGTCAGCATCAGCGAGAAGGCCAAGGTACCCGCCGGGACGTTCAAGAACTGCTTGAAGACCAAAGAGTCGAGCGGCCTTGAGAGGGGCGTAGAGGAGAAGCTGTTTGCCCCGGGCGTCGGTCTCTTGAAGGATGGCGGCTTTAAGCTGGCGAAGATTGAGGTTCCGGCGCGCGACACCGGTTTGCCCGATACGGTGGCGAAGACCTTCAAGGCCACATTCCCCAAAGGTGAGATTAACAAGGTGGACGTGGATGCCGAAAACGGCGTCACCGTGTACGACCTGGAGTTTAAGGATGGGCCGACCGAGAAGGAAACGGACATTACCGCCGACGGTACCATGTTGGAGTTTACCGTAGTAGTCAACGCAGAGGACGTGCCGGTCGCTGCCATGAAGGCTGTTCGTAAAGCTGTCGAAGGCGCGACAATCGGGCGGATTGAGCACATCGAGATCAGCTACGAAGCCAAGAACGGCAAGGTCGTCAAACTGTCTGAAACCATGACCAACTATGCCGTCGAGATAATCAGAAACGGCAAGACCACCGAGATTGTCGTGAATGCTGACGGCGACGAGATCTAACAACCTTGTTGGGCTCATCCGAAAAATGCGTAGGTGCATTTGGCTCACACCCGCACAAACCGGATGAAGCCTTTTCTGGGCCGAGTCTTCAGGTCGACTTAAGGAGCGATCTGTTATCCTGGTTGTTATGGACATGGGGGTACTGAGTCAGACAAAAGGTGCCCGACTTGGATCAAATTGACCGGTCTCCAAGTCACGACGACAAGAAAGTGGCTGGTGGCTGGAAGAAACCCGGCGAGGTCTTTCTTCTTGACGTGCTGATTCACCCAGAACAGAACGTAGATGTCGTCCTGCTCAAGAAGCTCCTCCGGTTCGTCGATCCTCATGGCAAAGTGGAACATCTCCTTGTCGCTGCGGAGAATCTTTCTCTCTGAGCCAAGTATCCCTTAAAGCAATTCTGAAAATCCTAATTGGTCGTCCACAGTCAATCTCTTTTCCTTTGGGTTTGAACGAGTGCGTTGATCGCTGTTCTGGTCTGTTCGGGTAGGTCCGGCCAAGTCTTGACAAGCGCTCTCAATTCGGGATAATGGTGCATGATTTTGTCCAAGCCTGTGGCCAAGACAGGATTTGCGTTTTCCGTAAGTGGTTTATTTTCAAGAGGTCGCCGATTTGCCTCAAGGGGTTCGACTCCCCTTGTGGGTATTTTGGCCGGCGCAGCCGGTCAAGATAGAGTAGGTAAGCATTTGAACAGTACAACACGTGAAAATGCGAAACTGCACCCTACTCCTCAACTTTCTATTGTCCAAAAGGGTCAAAGGCAAGAAATAGAGTTTTCCGCGTGGGGTAAAGCATATCCTACGAGACCAAAGAACTGCCAAATGAAATAATTGAACAAATCATGGGATATCTTGACAGAACATATAAGATAATTGAGCATCGTCCGTTGCCAATGGCTTGGGAGGAGTACGAAAAGCGTCTTCTTAAAGAATGGAATCGCCTGTTGAACTCTAATCCTCAAGAAAGTGATATTCAGATTTTTCTTGAAAAACATCCCTGTTTAATTCCTGGTGCTTTCAAGATGAAGGGCAAATCGGGACATTGTCCTTTTCCCGGTGCCGTAATATCCCAGCCTCGTTTATCAGGTGTAGGGGAACGAACACCTGACTTTATGTGGCTCAGTACAGACAGTATGGAGCTTGAGGTTGTTCTGATCGAAATTGAGAGGCCTGATAAGAAGTGGTTTAATGCCAATGAAATCCAAACGGCTCAATTAACTCAAGCACAAACCCAACTTGCTGAATGGAAAAGATGGTTCATGGAACCTCCGAATCAACAAGTCTTTTATGAGAATTATGAACTTCCCCATTATTTGCAGGAAAGAAAATTACGAATTTCTTGTGCTTTGGTTTATGGGAGACGGAGTGAATATAAAGAGAAGAAAACGCTGACCAGACTACGTCCTGAACTTGAAAGAGAAAATGAATTCCTCATGTCCTTTGATAGATTAACTCCCTCATCAGATGCCAGATACCTCTATACTGTAAAAAAAGCATCGCGAGGTTATACAGCGGTTGCTTACCCTCCTACTTATGCACTCGGACCAAATTTCGCTGATAGTTATTTTCTAGTTTTCGATAAGGATAAAGCAATAGACGGTTGCGAATGGATGAGTCATGAAAGGAAAGAGTTCATCAAAGAGAGATTTCCATATTGGGAAGACTAGGCTATAAAGGTACGTGATAATCTTATCGCTGGTACAATGTGTACCGGAGACCTCGAATAACTTCAAGTCATCATTGTTGTGAACGAAGGCGAAGGAGCGGATAGGGATGGCAGAATACAAAAGACTTTGCTGTCTTACACATAGTGGAATTGATTTCATGCGTAAATGGGAGAACGGTTCGTTAATAACTGTGTGCCAAAACAAGTCCAACGGTTGCGAGGAATTGAATTGTCTTTATGCCGGGGGTAATTGTGATCCCTTTTTTGATGTTCATAGGCCTGTACATTCTGATTTTTTGGTGCACTGGACGGGTCTTGACATTGATAATCAATATGATCCATATTGGGAACAGGAAAATGATCCTAAGCTGAACAAAGAGATTATTAATCCATATATAGAACGGTTAACAAATATTCTGGAGTATGGGCTATGGATGACAAGTAGTGACAATGACAAACCACTTTCTTATGAAGGGAAAGAGGTAAAACGTGAATCGTTCTATAGAACTTGTTTTACAGAACTGAAGTTGTCGGAAGCGCGCGTTCACGCCAAGAGATTTGGGAGATTAGGAATAGGCGTAAAACGTCCTTTTGTCATGAGGAAAAAAGGAGCACCTGTCATTTATTTTCGTGAGGAGTTTGGCAGTTTATTTTTTACTTCTTTTCGACAAGGGAACAACGATACAATTTCCATTCCTTGTGATACTTGGTGGGCATATTACTTAAAATCTATGAATGAGGGTGAGACTAGGCGAGGGTATGTCCAGTACAAAAATTTTGATGAATCAGAGTGGCGTGTGATTTTTTCCGAAGAGATTGGCAAAAAGTTCGGCGACATCATGGGGATAAACAAATGCCCCGGAAATGACCCAAAGTTTGTTGAATATTTGGAGAGAAATAACGTAACTGAATCAAAAAGACCACGGTACGTGCTTCCACTAGATAGGTGGTTTGCAATCATTATCTATCCTTCTCTTGCCGTTAAGGTCGCAGCAGAGTCTAATGACTATGTAAGACAACGCATTAAAGATATCAAACCGACATTATCAACGAATAGCAATACCAGTTCGAGTGCGGCCTTTGAAAAGTACAGTAAACCATTTGAGATTAACCTTGATGCTTGCAGAAACTTTTAGTCCGATAAGATGGGGTTTGGCAACGGGCTATTGATGATAAATATTATCAAAGAAGATGAAAAGTTTATGAAACTCGCCATCGAGGAGGCTCAGATCGCCGAGGAAAACGGCGATGTACCCATCGGCGCGGTCATCGTCTTCGAGAACCAAATCATCGGCAGGGCATACAATCAACGCGAGCAGCTTCAGGACCCGACGGCTCACGCCGAGATCATCGCCCTGACCCAGGCGGCGGCGGCATTGGAAAACTGGCATCTGAACGGCTGCACGATTTATGCCACGCTGGAACCCTGCCCGATGTGCGCAGGGGCGCTCGTTCTGGCAAGGATGGACCGGCTCGTTTATGGCTGTGACGATCCCAAAACCGGCGCCTGCGGCAGCTTGTATGACATTGTCAGAGACAAGAGACTTAATCACCGATTGGTAGTGACAAGCGGCGTGCTTACTGACGAATGCAGCAGACTCCTGCAGGATTTTTTTCAGAAGAAACGCACAGAGAAAAACTCTTCAAAAGGCGGCTCGTTCGACTTTCCGCTTTAGTCCAACTGCATCACGAGGCCTCTGGTTTCTTTCCCTGCCTGACCGTCGCAATAATGACATGGGTAATCGCGCAAACAAGCACGCACGGAAGCCAACCGACGAACACAATCGCGGGGACGCCAATGGCTTCAGGAAACAACAGAACTATCCCTTTGCCAAAGGGCAGAAATACGATAGGTAATGCAATACACCAAATAATCGCCCAAAGAATACACAAACCCCAGCACAACAGGATATTTGAAAAAAGGCCGCCGCCTTTGTAAATTCTATAAATGGCTACTCCAAACACACCGAGAACAAGATGAACAAGTTCAGCAGCTATTACTACGACCTGCAAAATGCCGCTCATGTTTTAGCCCATCCGATCTTTGTTTACGTACTTTTCGCTCACCACAACGGGTGACACTTCCTGGATACCAAGCTGACGAAGCGGTTGCATGAACAAGTTCGCCTCTAACTGGATTTCAGCCAGAAGTCGCAAGCATGCTCCAACTGCAATCTTATCGTCTTATCGAGGGAGGCGGCGAGCCAGCATTTTGTGGGCGTGGCCGTTCCTAACGGCGTCAGGACGCGGCAGTCTATATCCTCGACCGGCATCTGGCCCGTCCAGAAGCCCTTGAGCGTATTGGAAATCGTCCTGAGTCTATCGCAAAGGGGGCTTAGGTGGAGATTTCGCGAGCAGCACGCATACGGGCGCTGCGGGTTCAGGTCTCCACCGATTGCTTTAAGAATAATCACAAGGGCTCCCACAAAGTCCCAGTGACACGGCATCAGAAGGTCAATTGCAAGCCCCAGGGAAATCCGGGCTTTCCAGCCCTCGACTGTATCGTGAATAATGGTCGCCCTGGTTTGCTCCAGGAACGCAGCCTGACCCTTGTAATACTCCCACGCCTTCGACGCATTCGGCTCGCCGTAGTCTCCAACATCCAGAACTATATTATAGTAAGGCCGGCCGGCATCCAGCACCGCAGTGACCCTATCGACGAGTCGTTGAACCTGCCATATCTTCAGATGCGTCGCTGGCCCGATGAAGCCCAGCAATTCATCCGCCGGGATGCCGCCGACGTCCAAATTCAAGCCGCGAACCGCCGGCTCCCGGCACCACTGCGAAAGGATGCGGCGGGTATTGCCCAATTCCTTCTTGCGTTTTGGCGGGCGGGCCTTCGATTCTCGCGGGCAGCGCCCCGCGCCGATGGCCCTGACGATTCGCTCAGCTTCCTTGTGGGCCTGGTGATAGCATGCTTCGAAGCGGGTGATAAGCCATCGTATTCCGGCCGTATGCTCGTCCAGCGGCGCGAGCGAGTCTTCCATCGCGTCGATCTCCAGCATTTCAGAGTCGGCTTCCACGCCGCAATTTTGCCAACATGGCCTGCAAGGGCCCCTGCTTGTGTCTTTCTCCTCGCTCATACGCATGAAATCTACGTCGCAGCACACGACAGGTCAAGACAAAACACGCCGCAAAAACGCACATCCTATCCCTGCGTCTCTCGATGCCTGCCTCCGCGTCGAACAAGAGCGGCAAGAAAGCACAACATCACAGAGAATGCCAGGACGAAGCTCCATCCCGGAGCAAGGCCGAGCGAGCTGGGAAGGTAAGCAAAGACCAACACGAGTCCGGCGACCAGGAGACTATAGGGCAGTTGCGTTCGAACGTGCTCCATGAGGTCGCAGGAGCTGGCAACGGCGCTCATGATCGTCGTATCGGAGATGGGCGAGCAATGGTCTCCGAAAATCGCGCCGTCCAGAACAGCCCCGACGCTGATCATGGTAGTCAGGCCGTAAGCGTTGCCGTCCAGCGCAAAAGCAACGGGGATGCCCGTAGGCAGTAGAATCGCCATCGTGCCGTAACTGGTCCCCGTGGCAAATGAGGTCGCGCACGCCACTAAGAAAAGGATCGGCGGGAACATGTGCGGCGAAACTCTGCCGGCCAGAATGGTTGTCAGATATTCCCCCGTTTCCAGCTTGTCGCAGCAATTCTTGAGCGACCAGGCGAGAACCAGTATCACAAACGGGAGCAACGCCCGACCGGCGCCACGCTTGAAACAGCCCATAATGACGGGCATGCGCAATGGTCCCGCTGCTTTCGCAGGGGTAAGTTGTGAGAAGAGCAGGGCCAGTACCAGGCCGAACAATGCGGCACAGTCGAGAATCAAACGGGTGTTTTCGGCGGCGCCGATCACCTCGCGCCAGTAAATCAGGCTGGCCAGTGAGCCGCCCTCGCGGAGTCTGGCCGGTCCGCCGCCATCGATCCAAAGCCCGGTGACATGAAATAAAATCAATCCGGCCAGGGGCGCGAGGGCGTTGACCGCTCGGCCCGCCCCGCCAAGGGTGGGCAACTGCGAATTTTCGCAGTCCTGTGTCTTCGCCGACTCTTCGGCGGCTTTCATCGGGCCGAAATCCCGACCCATAATGATGTGCGAAAAGACAAAAGCAATCATCAGCCAGCAGTAGAAGCGGAAACTCAGGGCGTCGAAAAACATGGAATATCCGCTCTTATCGATGCCGAGCTTGTCCGCAACCTGGCTCAGAAGGCCCACCTCGTAGGCGATCCACGTGCTGACTACGGCCAGTCCGGCAATCGGCGCGCTGGTAGCATCCACGATGAAGGCGAGTTTCTGCCGGCTGATGCGAAAGCGGTCCGTAATCGGCTGCATCATCGAGCCAACAACGATGGCGCTCGTGTAGTCGTCGATGAAACACAGCACTCCCATCAAAGCGGTCGCCAATTGGGCCGACTTTCCGCCCTTGACCCATCTTAAAAGCCATACGATGATTCCCCTGAACCCCCCTGAGGCAATCAATACCTCGATCATCATAAAGATGGGCGGGATAAAGGCCAGAATCTGAAGGTTTCCTTTGTTGCCGATCGTGTTGGTGATGTGAATGCCCGCCGTCTTGAATCCTTCCAGCCAGGCGGCGGCACTGAGCGGGGCTTGCGGGACCTGAGTGAGCAGACCGCCCACTAAAATGGCGACTCCCAGACTCACCATGACGTGGTGCGTCAAAAACGCGAGTACTATCGCCAACAGCGGCGGAATAATACTAAACCACGCCGGCTCCTGCGACCCCTGAGATGGAGCAAGGCAAGCGGCCAGACCGCACAGAACACCAAAGATAATCAGCGCTACAGCGCCTCTTGTTAAAACTTTAGATTTCAATGCACGGTTAGAATATCACAACAGAATTAGATAAGTACAGTTATTTCCGCCGCTGCATAACGGGGCCTGCTTCGATTCCTGTCATCTCCAGTCGTCGCTTCTGCACCAAGCGGCACTAAGTCGTAAGCCCCTGCAAAATCAGCATCTTTCGTGTCACCCCCTGTAATGACTTTCTGCTCCTTGCCGCTCAAAACCGCTCCTTGCTGCGCCGCATTTTGCGCTAAGGCACGCTCGTAGAAGTTGTCCGGCACTTGCAAGTAGTGACGCTCTGCGATACGCGCGGTGTTGCCTATCCAGGCGGTTGCCACGTGCAAAGGAAACTCTGAGGCAAGCTCCGTCTCTCTCGATGATCTCAAGTTTTGGAACAGACGCGGCCAGGGCTTGAGGCCCGCCCGCTTGAGAATCCTCTGCAATTCCGTTCGCAGGTTTTGGTTCGCTTGGCGGTAGCGCGTTATGACCCATGTAGAGCCTTCTTCGGCCTTGTCGAATACGTCTTGAAGCGGCCCCAGGATTTCCGGGAATATGGGAATGACTCGGCTTTCCCTTCCCTCGTGCCGCTCCGTCTTTGGACTATGAACGAGTAGCCGCCCCTGCTCCCAATTCACGTCCGACCATTGCAGAGCCAGGACTTCGGACGGACAGCGCAAGCCCCCATATCGGCACAGAGCGAAAAGCAACTTCCATTCCGGGTTAGGGCAAACAGCAAGAATCTTCTCGGCGTCCTTGCGCTCGAGGAAATACTGCCGGGCCTTGTTCGCTATCGACTTGGACTCAAGCTCGATGAACGGATTTGAGGCAATCAACTTACGCTTGACGGCCACGCGGAAAAAGACTTTGGCGTTGCCGCTCCGCTTGTTGACGGTGCTTTCGCTAAGCCCCTGCTCGCACAGGAAAGCCCGCCACGCTGCCGCGTCGTCCTCGGTGATCTCGCTCAAAGGCTTGTCCAGGCCGAAGAATTCAAGCAGCGTTCGCCGCGTATGCCCGTACACAAGCCGGCTGTTCGGCTTGAGGTCGGTTCGATTGCCCAGGTAGCCGTCCAGGAACGCCCCCAGCGTAGCCCTCACCGTTGGCGCACGTGGCGTCACAAGTCCAATCCCCGTCAGCTTTGCATGAAACTCGTCTTCCAGGCCGCCGACCCATTCAGCCGTTTCGCCGTCGAGGCTGGTATTCTGCTTCTTGGCGGCAATCAGGCTTTCGACCCGTAGCCTGAACGCTTCGGCCATTTTCACGGGACACTTGCCCAGGCGGATCGTCTTACGGCTGCCGTCGCCGGCCACAAAGAGAATGCGCTTGCGCCCATTTGGATCTCGTGAAATCGACGCCATAGTTCACCTCATTTCTTGAATTGCGCTCCGCAAGATGTCGGCTATGAATGTGCCCGTCGTCTTGCCTTGCATCTTCGCCGTCTTGTCCAGGGCCTTGCGCAGAGCGCGCGTTGTGCGAAAGATAATTCTCTCACTCCGGCGCTGTGCCTTCGGTAACGGTTTTCGTCCTGCCTTTTTTCGTCTCATATCTGTAATTTAATAATGTATGACAAGAATGTCAAGCGCTATTTAGGAATTTTGCGAAGATTTTTTTGTCCGCTCGATGAAGGCCCGCAAATCCTCGACGGCGTAGCGGACCGAACGCCCGATCTTCACCGCCGGAAGCTGGCCCGATTTGGTCAACGTGTAAAGGCTCTTTTCGCAGATACTCAGGGCTTTGGCCGCTTGTCTCGGACTCAATAACATGGGTTCAATTACTGTGCTGTTCATGGCTACCTCGCTTTTTGCCTATATTGTGTTCCCGTTGGCCCGGCCGCTGCTTCCTGTTCGAGAAGAAATCCCGCATCGCCTCGATGTCGGCCATAACGCCCGGCGGAATGTCCCTGATATGCTGGGCCTCACTCATATCGTTGTTCCTAAGCGTGTAAGGTTGCTGAATTTCACGTAATCATGCACAAAGACCAGCTTCTCCGTCCTTGTGGGGCCGCGACGGTTCTTGCCAATAATCACTTCCGCAATGCCGGTCGGCTCAAAACCCGGTTTATCTTTTTCGTAGTAGTCCTCTCGATAGACAAACAGGATTAAATCAGCGTCCTGTTCCAGAGATCCACTTTCGCGCAAATCGCTCATCCTGGGCCGGTGGTCCTCTCGGCTATCGACTTGGCGGTTCAACTGGCTCAGAGCAATCACCGGGATATTCTCTCTGAGCGCTATAGACTTGAGCTTGCGGGAGATTTCGGTAATTTCCTGCTGCCGGTTTTCTACGCGGCCGCTCGTCGTCATCAGTTGCAAGTAATCGACAAACACAACCTGGATGCCGTGTGTCTGCTTCAATCGGTGAATCAGTGCAGCCAACTGCTCCGGCGTCCCCGCAATGGTGCTCAGGATGATTTCGTAATTTCGCAGCTCCAACGCCTGCTTGTAGATTTCGCCCCACTCGCTTTCATCGGCCTGCTCTGACCGGAGCCGCGTCATATCGATACAAGCCAGACTGCAAACCGCCCGCTCCACAAGAGAGCGCGTCGTCATTTCGAGACTTGAGAAAAACACAGGCGCGCCCGACTTGCCCATGTTCAGGGCTATAGCCATTGCCAGAGCGGATTTACCCATAGACGGCCTGCCCGCGATGATCGCAAATTCGCCGGGGTAGATACCGTGCAGCGTCCGATCAAGGTCGGCGAAGCCCGTTTTCAGGGCCTCCCCCATGCCGCCCCGCATGTCGGTTGCTATCTGCGTGGCAACTTCCTTGATCTGCACAAAATCCGGCCCGGTCTCAGTTGGAGCCAACTCTAAGGCCACAGCCTGAATCTTCTGGATCATTTCATCGACCGGGCCCGGCTCATCGGGCATCTTCGCAATCTCCACCACAGCCGACCGCACCTGACGCTCCTTCTCCTTGGCGCGTACGACGCCCGTGTAATAGACGGCGTTCGCCGCCGAAGGCGTTGAGTCCATGATCTTGCCGATGTACTCGACACCGCCGATCTGTTCGAGTTTGCCCTGCTCCTTCAACTCAGTCCTAAGCGAAATGGCATCTATAGGCTGGCCGGCAATGTAGAGCTTCACGAGGGCGTCGTAAATCATCCGGTGCTCCGGCAAAAAGAATGCTTCCGATCTCGGCAACTTCGGCAAGACCTTTCCAATGCACAGGGGCTCCACGATCATCGAGCCGAGAACGCCCGCCTCAGCTTCAATCGAATAGAGCTTGCTCCAATCAGGCAGTTTGTTTTCGGTCATCGCCTTTACTCCTTTGTCGTTCGATTTGCTCTTTGACAGCCTGCAATGGCGTCGGGCCTTTATCCTGATCTACGCGATTGCGCTTGGCCGCGTCCGTCAAGTACTTGCCCTCATCGAAGTTGTCGGGCAGAAATTGCCACCACTTATGCTCGGCATCCTTGCACCGCTCGTACTTGACCATCAGGAACGTCGATAGCGGCCATACATGGGACCACCAGTAATCGGCGCTGAGCAGGATCCTTGCATAGTTGTCTATGGCCCCCGTGATCTCCTTCACCGAATACCCGGCTTTCAGCGCTTCACTGATTGCCTGCCTTACGTCCGGGGCCGTCGAGCCGTCGTCTTTGGGCTTATGGGTTCTCCAGGTGACGGTCGTTTCTTTGCCGTCTTTGTCTCGCTTACAAACAGACTTGCCTTTGTAAGAATTCCACTGGTCGAAGACCTGACGAAGACAGCGGTTCTTATCCATTGTCTTTTGAGAAGTATCTATTGTAGTTATTGAGGGTCCGCGTACCGGGACCAACGGGGGGGTCCGTGTACCGGGACCACCTGGTCCGTGTACCGGGACCACCTGTTCAGTAGTTGGGGGGGTCCGTGTACCGGGACCACCTGTGGCTTCAATCCGCCATTGCTCATAGTCTTTCTGAAAGCCAATCTTGCTACCGTGCACAAAAAGAATCTTCTTCTTGAGCAGGCGTGTTTTAGCTTCCGCTACGTGTGATCTCTGTATGCCCGTCATTTTGGCGAGCTGAGATAACGGTACAGCATCAAGCTTCTTGTGCCATCCCCAAGTTTTGAGCCAGATCGCCCAAAGCACGCGCCATTCGTAGGGGGACAAATTGACTCTCGCCAATTGCCTGACGATCTCAGTAGCGATACGAAGATGACCGTTTTCGGCTTGTGGGTTCGCCATCTTATAGAGCCTCGATCTCCCGTCTGAGTTGCCCGTTATCTTCCCGCCGGGTCCGTTGGATTCGCGCACGTTGTGCGGGCGTGCAAAGCAAGAGAAGCCGGTCAAGTTTGGCACTGCGCTGTTGTTCCCATTTTTTCCATGCCCACCAGGGGAGTTTTCTGTCACAATGTGCGTTTTGGGTCGCAGTAGTCCCGGCAGGAATCGAACAGTCCGCCTTTGCGCTATCAAAAACGGCGTTTTTGCACAGGCGAGGCGCAAAATCAGGCGCACGGAAAACCAAAATACGGACTTTTCGCTTGACAGGCGAAGCACCGATGCTTATACTATGCCTCACGTTGGTGGTTTGGCCTGCGGGTAGCATCGCGGGCCTTTTTTCTACACTCATTGGATTTCCCTCTTTTTCAAATTCTCGATCTCGGCGGCCAGTTTGAGTAGCAGGTGCAAATTCAGCCTTTCCCCAAAATTCGCCGGATACGCCGTCGGCCGCCGACAGTGAGGGCAGGTGATCAGAAGGCCGGTTTGCTCAGGCGCTACAGAGACCTCGACGTTTGTTCCGCAGGTGCAAGCTGGTCCCTTACCAGCGAAGAAATTCATATTTGCCATAACAAATTCCTCATATTCCTGCGCGGTCAAGTCGCGCCTTTAGACTTTCAATGTCATCGAGAACCTGCGCGATTTCAGTTTGACGCAGATGCAGCTCCAAAACATCTTTCGAGCTAAGGCGCGCAACTCGCTCGTCCGCTGAATCCACCAGTTCGCACAGCTTTTCGGCGGCGCGTTGCAGACCCCTTTCTAAGGCTGAATAAGCCGTGTTCACGAGTTCTGATTTCTGCCGGTCGTACTCGGCGGCAAAGCCATCATTGCGCCGCCACAGGTGGAAGGTTGATTCGCTAATCCCTGCCGCCTCGCAACCCAGTTTCAGTGTTTTTTGGGACAAAAGAAGCGGGATAGCTGCTCTTTGATTTTGCCGTAAATTGGCCATAGTTCTTGCTCACAAAGTCCTATTTGGTGTAATTTGCTCCACTTTGTCGCCGTGTTGCTCGCGTTGTGCGTAAAACCACGCGAGAAAAACTTCCCTGGGTATGCGCAGGTGTGCCGGCGCTTCGGGGACGCTGGCAGCCTCAAACGGCTGTGAGTCAACTTCAGGGCCTACGCCAATAGTAGCGGTTGTCAGTTTGAGGCGCAAGGCCCATTCAAAAATCGGGTCGAGGACCACCACGCTATGCTGGTCTTTGAAAAGTTCCCATTGCTCAAGGGGCCGGTCGGTGACATCGGGTACACAACCATCGGTGTACATGACGACGGCCACAATGACGGCAGGCGGTCGGTCGGCCAGCCGCTGCCGGACGGATAGCCTCTGCTCAATCTTTGCCAGTTCGCGGCGTGCTGTGCTCAGCCGGTTAAGCGCCATTGTGCCTCTCCCACACATAGACCTCCTCGAAACTCGACCGCTCCGGCAAGTACAGCGCCGGAATCATTACCTGCATCACCGGCTGCTGCTTCGACGAGATCGTCTCAGCGGCCATCGGTGGTGAAGAAAAGGCCGCCTGAGCCGGTGGCGACTCCGGCCCAGACTGCACGCAACTGGAAGGAGTCTTGTATCCCCGCGGATCATCGACAAGTTTTTCGACGGCAGGCTTTTCGATGGACGAGCCGAAGAGCGCCCTCACCCATTTCTCGATAGCTTCGCGGAGTTGTGCCCAGGGCAACCCCTCACCAGGCCGGTCAGCCAACCACTCGAAATAAGTGCGCCAGTCGATCTGTTCGGACGGGGGCGCGTCCCTGGCGCCTGTCCTGCTGCGGTACTCGGCCCGGCCATCAACGATAACGGGGCGCTTGCCCTTGAAGGCGTCTGCGAGCGTCAGCCATGTTTCGACCGGCCATTGCCGAACGTCCGGGAATTTGCCGGACGGATACGGCCCGAATGATATGGTGACATCGGCCATCGGCTCAGTCCTCGTCGCCACTGACCAAATCTGCGTTTTTGGGGTTCGCAAAGTCGCTGCTATCGATTTTGATGCCGTGGCTCTTTTTCGCGCTAAGCAGTCCGATTTCGATTGCGTTTTCGCTGTCGCTGTCGGTCAGAGGGACCATGTTCATCAGCCGATCTTTTGTGCTCTTGAGCCGGCCGCCGAGTTCGCTCACTTCATCTTCGAGCTGCTCTGCTTCTGCCTGCAATTCCTCGCGCTCGACTTTCTCGGCTTCGATGCGCTCCCTCATGGCCTGGTCGTAGTCGCGCAATTCGTTGACCGGTTCGTTGTAAAGTTCTTCGTCACGTGCCATTGTTTTGGTCTCCTGAAAAAAGGGTTAGCTTTCTGGTTTTTGCTGCTCGGGGTCGTTAGCGTCCAGTCCGGCCGCGTAATGGGGTAAAGCATATTCCGCGGCGCGCTGCTTCAAGGCACTCTCTACGTCGTCGGGGTCAAATCGCACAACCTTCCCAGACAGTCGCAGACAGGGGATTATCTTCTCTTGCGCCCACCGCTTGATTGTGGCGGGCGTCAAACTCAGTTCCTTCGCCAGCTGTTCCGCCGTAATCAAGCCACTCATATTCTTGCCCTTTCGTTCAGCCTGAAATACCTTTAAGTTCCTGGAATGAAAAAGCCCGGATAGGCCGGATAAGGGGTGGATTTTTCCCTTATACTCTGAGTTGTTGTTGTAAGGTGTGGAAAACGCAGGAGTTAAGAAATTTTCGGAAAAAAGGCCCAAAATCCGGCCTGGGGCCGGATTGCCCTAATCGTCAGTATCGAACTGGCTTGACATGCTCCGCAAATCGTTCTCGTCAATATCGTTGCGTGACGTCATGTCTGATTCGTTATAGGGTGTCGGCCTGGAAAGACTTTGCCATTTCTGATAGATGCGTAGATAACGTGTCCATGTCTGATATTCGATCATCCTCGGTGTCGGATTGTTAGGATCGTGAACGTAAAAAGGTCCGGTTTCTTTGATGTAGTTATATGTCTCTTTGGAATACCACCGTGACTCAGCAATGTTCTGTACCTTTAGCTTATCAGAGTCCATCTGCAACTTCATCATCAGTTCAGGTTTGTCCTCGATAGCCCATTTGTAGCTTTCCCACGCATATTTCACAGGCCGCGAAGGTTCCTTTGGCGATTTGTTCTTCCCTTTGGGCTTGCCCGCACCTGTTGGCAGTACGCTCCATCGTTCCAATTGCTTCGCCATCGCGCTTACTTTCTCTCGTCCTTTCCAAATGTACCATTGTCCGGCTCTGTCTGGAAAAGAGAGATCGCCCTCTTTGTGGTAGATGGTATAACCCAGCGCTAAACTCTCTCGCATTGCATCATAGAAAAGCTTTGCCCCATCCCCTGTTAGGTACAATTCCAGCAACGCCCGGCAATTCAATGCCGAGAAATGCACATTCATAACAGGGGCCAAGAGCACAGCCGGTATGTACCACACCTCGGAGCGTTGGTCGTCATTGTTTTTGACCAGTAGAATCCTTGTCACGCCCGATTTGCTGTCGGACAATCTGCTCGCCAGACTGTTTATACGCTCTACCAGATCAGCAATGGTACTGCCTAATTGACCGTAAGCTTGCTCAGCAACCTCAAAGTCCTTTCTTGCAAGCGGGGCGTCCCACGCATAGCTTATGTGCTCGCCCATTATCTTTCTCTCACACTCCTGGAAGCCGGACCAACTCATCGGGGGTTTCTTCTGCTTCTCACGTTTCATCGTTCACGCTTCCGCATTTTCATTTCGCCCAAAGGAAAGACGGGGGCCGACAAAAGCCCGCTCCGGTTCTATATCTCCCTCTCGCTTTCTTTGCTTTCGGTTTGCGTTTGGCTATGCTCTTTTTCTTCGCCATAGTGCTCTCAAAAAGGCCCGGCCGGGCTTATGTCCCTGTCACCCGGCCGGGTCGGTTACTGCGTCACTACTCAGTTGTTCTCGTGCCAGAGTTCCATTTCCGTGCAGACGCCCGTCATCACGCTTTCTTCGGCGGAAAGACCCTCAGATGGATTTTTGGCATTGGCGAAAATCTCATCTCTGTAGCGCTCGTCAATCTCATCGGCGATGCCGTTCGTGCCGTGGTCGCCGAAATGCAGAGTGTAGAACACCATGCAAGCCAACTTGGTTGCGTATGGTTGCTTTAACAACCAATCGACGATCACCTTCTCCGCTGGGTTGGCGTCCTCGACGGTCCGCTCCGAGGAGTATTTCTTCGGCTTCGGCGGGTTCGCTATCGCGTCGGCTACCATCCGCTGAGCTTTATCCAAAGGTTGCTCGGCTTGCGCTGCCGGCGTCTCACTTGGCGGGGCGGACTGTGCTTGCGGCTTGGCGGGCTGTGCATCTTCCTCACGAATCGTTCGGGCAAGCTCATAGACCTCGGCCAAAAACTTGAGGTCCTCGTCTTTGGGATTCTCTTTCAGGGCTTGCTCGACGGACTCCGGGTACTCCGGCTCGTTCAGAAAATCAGACTGCATGTCGCTGCCGTAGTCCACGCCGACGCTCTGGCCCTCGACGGCGGATAGCGCCTGCAGAACGGTGAACAGCGCCTTGGTTCTGCTGTCCAGACCGCCGTAAATCGCCCGGACCTTGCCCTCCATTGCTATCAGCTTGTCGGCGGCGTCTATAGCCGGCTGCACTTCGGCCAGCGCAGTCGATAGAATCTCGTGCTGGAAGCGCTTGTTGAAAAGTCTGACTGGCTCCCTCACGTCTTTCAAGACGCTGCGCTCATGTTCCCGCTGCTCCTGATCCGCTGCTTCACTACTCCGTTGGGTTTGCTTTGTTTCCGTAACCATGTGACACCTCGCTTTCAAAAGGCGCCCCGGAATTTGTGCAGGAATTTGAAGTAAGAACCTGTCCGGCCATTGCTGGTGCGGAATTCCGGGGCATTAGTGGATTTGACGAAACGAGATGTACTTCAAATATTTTCACAATGGTATTATCGCCAGTCCGACGGCTCTGGCAAGAGAAATTCCGACGGTGCAGGAAAATTCTTTTTCAGCCCTTACCTCTCGCGCCTGCGTGCGTATGGCTTCCCCGGTTGTTGTTGCGGCTCACAGCGTCCATTTCTACGCCATTAGACACGCGCCACGCTATGAAGGGCAAGTGATCTCCCCCTGAAGGCTGTCTGGGTCGGGTCCGGGGCGTTCGTGGCGGGAAACGCTCTCCACGCACATCAGGTGCACAAAGAAGGCCGGGGGCAAGGAAAGGAAACTCGCCGCCGGCCTCAGCACGAGGGGGTTGCTCTATGACGGTGATTCGTTCTTTTCGTCTATTCGGCAGCGGGGTAGGTCGCAGCCATCCTGCCAGAATTTACACGGTGTGCGTTTCACAGGGCAGAAGCTTTCGCACGCGGCGTTATCCGGCTCGTTGTCCGCCAGTCCGTCGGCCAGGAATTTAGCCATTGCCTCGTCCATTACCGCACCTTACCTTTGCCGCCGAAGATTAAACGGTCAATCGCGTCGTCGTCCATCTCGTCGGCTGGCTGCTCGGCGGGGGTCGGCTTGGTCTCGGCCCCCTGGGGCTTCTCGGGTTGCGGCTCGGGCTCGGCGCCTGTGCCAAGCCCCTGCTCGGCCAGCCATCCGGTCAGTTTGCTCTTGGATATCTCGTAGAGCTTTTGGGCGGGGTTCGCGTCGGCGAGTATGGCCTGCCGGTCGGTTGCACTGATGAGTTTGGCATTGATCGCCGCGCGTGTGACCGTCTGGTATTGGGGATTCTCGGCCATTGCCGCTTCTGACCCCACAGCTTTTTCTTCAACTTGCCTGAGCTTCGCCAGGGCCTCGTCGCGTTCGCGTTCGGCACGCTGGGCCAACTGTCGCAGGGCCTCATCCCGCTCCCGCTCTGCCCGTTGAGCCCGTTCACGGAGCTTGATATGTTTTTCAAGAGGAACCCGATGTTCACGCTTCGACTTGTCCGCTTCGTCGGCTGGCTCAAGCTCCGTGTCCACGTCTGCCGTCTTTGCGGCTGCTGCTTCGGCTGGGCCATCGGACTCGGTTGTCTCGTCGCCGGGTGCCTCATCGTCCTGGGCAGGCTCGCCCCAAAGCTGCTCATCTTCCAGCGGCTCAAGCGGCGTCGGCACTTGCCCCGGCTCATCGGCGGGGATGATCTCGTTGTCGTTTAGTTCTTCGTCCATGATTCATTCTCCTTTGATCGTGGCTCGCGCCATAGTGATGATCTGCTGCTGGGTGGATTCAGGAAGGTTCGGCCAGTGCACCGTCAGCCAGGCCAGATTTGAATCGTTTTCGTCTTTGAGTGCGCCGGATTTTGCGCTGTGGGTTTCTGAAATCAGCGTTTTTGGAGCGCCAGTGCGGTTTGTTCGATTCCTGTCATGTATCGAGCGGCCAACATGGTGCCTGAAGCGTGATTGTTCCGGAGTCTGTTCTTGACGTCCCCCTGTTTGCCTGGTAAAGTCGCATTTTAGCTGTTATGTGACGAACCTGAGTGCGAGGCAAAAGGAGTCTGCAAGGAGGTCATCATGGACTGCAAGAAATTCATCGAAGAACAAATCACGAAAATCAAGCAAACGGTGGGCAAAGCAATGGCTCTCAACGCCCTGAGCGGCGGGGTTGACAGCTCTCTTGTGACCGTGCTCGGCCATCGCGCGCTCGGTAAGCAGCTCAGAACGGTCTTTATTGACAACGCTCTGATGCGCGAAGGCGAGCCTCAGCGGGTGGTCAAAACTTTCGCCGATATGGGTATACCGGTCGAGCTGGTCGATGCCCGGGAGGAGTTCCTGTCGGCACTGGCGGGCTTGACGGATCCGGAACAGAAGCGGCAGGCCATCACCAGCACGTTCTACTCAGAGGTTTTCGGCCGGCTCGTCAGGGAATCCGGCGCGAAATTTTTGCTCCACGGGACCATCCTGACCGACATCGAAGAGACGGTGGCCGGCATTAAGCGTCAGCATAATATTCTTTCTCAGCTTGGCATCGACCCGCAAGCGGCGTACGGGTACTCGGTGATCGAGCCGCTCATGACCCTGCGAAAAGACGGCGTTCGCGAAGTCTCCACGTTCCTGAAGCTGCCGGACTCGATCTCTCGGCGGATGCCCTTCCCGGGCCCGGCCCTGGCGACGCGGATCGTCGGCGAGGTCACACGCGAGCGTCTGGCCACGGTACGGGCCGCAACGGCCATTGTCGAGGAAGAGCTTGAAGACAGCGGGGCGTTCCAGTATATGGCCGTCCTGCTCAGCGACCGCGCAACGGGGATTCGGGACAACAAGCGCGAGTTCGGCCAGATCATCGTCGTTCGCTGCATAGAGAGTATCGATGCGCGAATGGCCACGCCGACGCTGCTTCCATGGGACAAGCTTCATCGCATTTGCCAACGCATCACCAATGAGATCGAGGACGTCAACCGCTGCCTGTACGACCTGACTCCCAAGCCGCCGGCAACCATAGAGTACATATAGCGAGCAGGCGCTCATGGCAACAGACCGCTCACGACCTGCTGCTATTCACAGATTGGCGATGCAATAGAGATGCTCTTTGCCTTTGAGGTATAGCTCGTTGTCCACAAAAGCAGGCGAGCATTCGAACTTGTCATCGAGCTTGTTGACGGCCAGAACCTCGAATTTTTCAGAATGTTTGAGAACGTACGTCACTCCGTTGCGGCCTGCAAAGTACACCCGGCCGGCCGCACCGGTGCCGGAGGCATAGATTCCGTTGATCTGCTCGAACTTCTCTTTGAGGAAGTACGGCTCTCCCGTCCTGGCGTTGTAGCAGGATACAACCCCTTGATTGACGGAGCAGACATAGAGCTTATCCCCGTAAAGAAGCGGCGACGGTACGTAGGGCGTCGCCTCCTTGACATGCCACTTGACCGCATCGGTGCCGCTCAGGTCGCCCGTGCGGCCTAATTCGATGGCCTGCAGAGAGCTGCCTTGATAGCCGCTGGTGCAATAAACCATCCCGAAGCCCGCCACCGGCGAGGGAATCACGTTTCGAGTCAGGCCCGCGCACTGCCAAATCAGCTCTCCCGTTTGCAGGTCGTAACTGCGAATCAGGTTCGTTGCACTTGTAACGATTTGAATCTTGCCGCTCACTTCAACGGGCAGCGGTGTCGCCCAAGAGCTCGGCTCGTCACGATCTTTTTTCCAGAGCAGCTCCCCTGTTTCCTTATTGACTGCATAGATAGCCGATCCCTTTTCGTGGTCCATCACGACGATGGCGGCATTGCCCGCGACGGCCAGCGAGCCGCCCTCGCCAAAGCTCATCACCGTGTTCATCCTGCCGAGGTCTTTGCTCCATTTCACATTGCCGTCCACGTCGAGGCAATGAAGTCCCCGCGACCCAAAGTACGCCCACACCAGCTTGCCGTCCGTAATGGGTGAGAACGAGGCGAAGCCGTGATCGGCATGATGTCCTTCGTGGGGCAGCTCTTCGCGGAGCGTTTTTTTCCATAGCACACTACCCGAGCTTCGGTCCACACAAACGAGATTGAATTTGTAAACATTCGACGGAGGCGAGCCGCCGGGACCTCGACTGCCTCCTGAATTACCGCTCGACGCCGAAGGCTTGCCCTGAACGTCGGTCTTGAGGGCCTCTTGAAAGAATATCTTATTTCCCCAGATAACCACAGATGAATTGGAGCCGTCTCCTGACAGTTTAATTTTCCATTTCACGTTCTGCGATTCACTCCAGGTGACTGGCGGATTACCTTTCGGGGATACTCCCGTGTAATCCGGCCCCCGCCATGCCGGCCAATATTGGCCGTCCGATACACCCCAGGCCCTCACGGGCCCGAAGACCATCAAAAAACAGACTGAAACTCCCAATGGTGCAAGTTGGTTCATGTAAGACCTTCCTAAACTGACTATCTATTGTTCTCAAACGGCACAAACAAATCTCAGCAACACTGCTGAATGCGTCGGCGGGTATGGTAGTGCTTCTGTCGAAAGATTTCAAGACTGCGCAGGGCGGCAGGCAATGTTTGGCGATAATTTGTGCGTGAACAGAACCCGTTGATTGTAGTATAATCATTCGATAAGAACTCTGACAGGAGACATCAGATGAACAGAGGCACGTTTGAACTTCAATTGCTGGCCGTATCTACCCTGCTCGTCTTCTCGGCCTCCTTCGCCACGGCCAACACCATTGATATCGGCCCCATAATGCACAAATTGATCGAAACGGACTGGATCGAGCAGGACGGCGAGCTTGCCGATTTCCCGCTGGAACAGACCTGCAAGCTCGTTACGAGAGGCTACGAACTCGCCGACCGGCTGCGCCTCTCATCCGCTTCCAGTTCCCGGCTTGAGCCGTTAGTAAGCGAACTGCGCCGCATAGAAGCGGACTTGCGGGTTGCGAAATCAGCCGGCCAGACGCCCACAGACAAACGACGGGACCTTTATCTCAACGTCCGCTGGACAATCCGGCGGATTGCGTTTTGCAACCCGCTGTTGGACTTCGACCGGCTGCTGTTTATCAAGCGTCACCATCCGCGCGGTGTCTTCCACATGTGCGACCAGTACTACGGCTTCAACGCAGTCCCCGGCGGTAGCCTGTATGTTTTATCCGATCCGTTCGGGTCCAATCCGAAGCTTGTCGATCTCCTGGCGGATGCAGTCGTCGAGAATGGCCGGCTCAAGGGTCTCACCCTCGCGCCGGGTGGATTTCTTTCTCCGGAGGTTTCTTTTGATGGCCAGACAATTCTCTTTGCATACACACAGGGCAAAGGTCAAGACCTGGAGTGGACCCCCGAGAGCTGCTACCACATTTTCAGGCTGGATTTGGATCCGGAAAAAGGCCCGCGGCTGGTTCAGTTGACCGATGGCCCATGGGATGACTTCGATCCATGCTTTCTACCGAACGGGCGCATCGTCTTCAACTCCGAACGGCGAGGCGGATATCTTCGCTGCGGCCGGCATTGCCCAACGTACGCCTTGCATTCGATGGCCCCGGACGGCAGTGACATCATTCACTTTAGCTATCACGAGACGCATGAGTGGCACCCAAGTGTGACAAACGACGGAATGGTCGTCTATACGCGATGGGACTACGTGGACCGTGATACGAACATCGCCCATCATATATGGACCTGCTTTCCGGATGGCCGCGATCCTCGCTCGCTCCACGGCAACTATCCGGCCCGGCGAGAGACGCGCCCCTGGATGGAAATGAGCATTCGCGCCATCCCGAATTCGCACAAATTCGTCGCTACCGCCGCTGCGCACCACGGCAACGCCTTCGGTTCGCTGGTTGTGATCGACCTGCGCCGGCAAGACGACGGTATGATGTCCCAGGTGACTCGCCTGACGCCGGATGTGCCTCTGCCCGAAGCCGAAAAGAACGTCAAGTCCATCGAGGATTGTATGGTCTATGGGACCGCCTGGCCGCTGGGCGAAGATGATTACCTCTGTGCATACGACCGGCACTCAAAGAATCACGGCATTTACTGGATAGACCGTTTCGGTAACAAGGAGCTCATTTACCGCGACCCGTCCATACCGTCCATGAGCCCTATCCCACTTCGTCCGCGGCCCAAACCTCCAGTGATTCCCAGCCAAACCATCCAGACAGCCGAAGACATAGAAAACGCCGACGGCATACTCCCGCAGGAGACAATTACCGTCCTCAACGTTTACAACAGCGATTTCGAGTGGCCCGAAGGCACAAAAGTTACGAACCTGCGAATCATCCAGGTCTTGCCGAAAACAACCCCTCCGCCGAACCAGCCCCGCATAGGAGCCGCCGACCAGACGAATGCCCGGACGGTCATCGGGACAGTTCCCGTCGAGGCCGATGGAAGCGCGCATTTTGAGGCTCCGCCGGGCAAAATGATTTACTTCCAGGCGCTGGATGAGCGCGGGATGGCCATTCAGTCGATGAGGTCCGGCACGTATGTCCACCCAGGAGAACAGTTGAGCTGCGTCGGCTGCCACGAGCCCAAAGGCCGCACGGCAAGACCATCGGTGGTTACACCGCTCGCACTGCGGCGATCGCCATCCAGAATAGAACCCGACGTGGACGGCTCGAACCCTTTCAACTACGTTCGGCTTGTGCAGCCGGTCCTCGACCGCAATTGCGTAAGCTGCCACAGCAGGGAAAAAGCCCTGGACTTGACGGGAGTGATTGAAGGCAAGAACGGCTGGACGCGCTCGTACACCAATCTGGCCGAGAAATACGGATTCTACTTCCACGTTAACAATGGATCGATCAACACGGGAATTCACGGCGGCAGCCGGACGATCGCGGGACAGTTCGGGGCGCGGGCCGCCAGACTGCTCAAATTCATGGACGAGCAGCACTACGGCGTGAAACTCTCGCAGGAAGATTCCCACCGCTTGACGCTCTGGCTCGATTGCAACAGCGAATTCTACGGCTCCTATGAAAATACCGTGGCCCAGGCCCAGGGGCAGGTCGTACAACCAACGTTGGATTGACCCTGTGAGATAGGCCGGAGGCCGTCCATCTCATGGGGTGAAATGGAGAAGATGACAATGAGGCGGTCAATTCTGATAAAAGTAGAAGTTGCTATTGTTGCCCTGACGTTCGTCGCGCAGGCCGGCGCCGCCGTTTTCCTGCCAGGTATGCAGCCGAAAGAATCCGGGATCGAGTTTGTGAAGGTGCAACAGTGCCAGATGTGCCACTCCCGAACCAGAAATGGCCCCGCCGATCCGTTTCTTTCGTGGCAAAGCGGCATGATGTCGCAGGCGGCCAGAGACCCGGTGTTTCGCGCCGCATTGGCGATTGCAAACCAGGACATCGAAGGGGTGGGTGAATTCTGTCTGCGTTGCCACACTCCACGCGCCTGGCTCGAAGACCGCTCCAAGCCGGCTGACGGCTCTGCCCTCAACCAGGAAGATATGCACGGTGTAAGCTGCGATGTCTGTCATCGGTTCGTGGACCCGCTCTCAGACGAGGCCCGCAAGCTCATCAAATACGTGCCTCCGGGCTACGGCAACGCCATGATGGTGGCGGACCCGGCCAATACGGTCCGAGGACCGTATGACGACTGCGAAGGAGCGATGCCCCACAATACGAAAAAATCCGAATATCACGCGTCCGGCAATCTCTGTGCGCCATGCCACAACACTTCGAATCCCCTCCAGGTCCAGGACGTAAATACGGCGCCCCCGTACACGTTCGGGCATATTGAACGAACCTATAGCGAATGGACGCTGAGCGAATTCGCCGCACAGGGCCGGCAAGGATCCTGCCAGTCCTGTCATTATCAGGCCGTGAAGGGCGGAGGGGAGGCGTCGCGGTTCGGCAGCGCCAAGCGCGATTATTTTGTGATGCACGGCCCGGTGGGCGGCTCGATCTGGATCCAGGACGCCACCTTCCTGCTCTGGAACGGCAAAGACATGGACCAAAAAGCCGTGGACCTGGGCAAACAGCGAGCCGCGGAATTTCTTAAAACTGCCGCGTCGCTCAGCATAAAATCATCCGGGCCGGGAAAGGCCGTGCTGCGGATCACCAACCTGACCGGCCACAAGCTGCCCACAGGCTACCCCGAAGGACGCAGGATGTGGGTAAACGTCAGGTTCCTCGATTCGTCAGGCGCCTTGTTGAAGGAAATCGGCAGGTATGGCCCCAGGGAAGATACTCTTTTCGGCAAGCCCGTGACCGCGCCCACACTGCTGGACCCGGAGCAAACGCGCGTTTACGAATGTCTTCCGGCCATCAGCGAGGCCCAGGCTAAGAAATACAGCCAGAAGCCCGGCAAATCATTCCATTTTGTACTAAACGACTTTATCGCTAAAGACAATCGTATCCCGCCGAAAGGATTCAAGAACAGCACGTTCGCAGAACATCTCTCTGCCCCGGTGGACGCGGCGTACGCCGACAGCCAGCACTGGGACGATGTGCCGCTCGAACCGCCGGCCGGCTGCGAGAGGGTCGTTGTGAATCTGATGTATCAGTCCGTCTCCTGGGAGTATATCAAGTTTCTCACGGAAGAGGACAAGACCGACGACTGGGGTAAACGCCTGTACGAGGCATGGAACAAGACAGGCCAGTGTCCGCCAACCGTCATCGCCGAAGCGGACCAAAATTTGTAGGGTGGGACCCACCAGAAAGCCGGTTCTTTACGAAATATCAAAAACCTTCGTCAGTTGGGTGATCTCGAAGACTTTGTGGATATTCGAATCCAGATTGGATAGTTGCAGCCGGCCGCCTGATTCACAGACCTTCTTGTGGATTCTGATCAGAAGACCCAGGAAGGCCGAGGTCATGAACCGGACATTGGCAAAGTTGAGAACCAGCTTCTTGTCGTCGTTTTTCTCAATAACCGCTTGAAAGGATTCCTGAAGCTTCCTTATCTGGTCCTCCTCAACGATTCTCTCGTCTGTAAATGTCACAAGGGTAACATCGATTCCGTACTCGACCTTTATTTTTGCCTGCTCTTGTCCCATGAACATCTCCACTATTTAGGATTTACGATTTGGCATTTACGATTTTCGATTTGAAATCGGCAATCGGCAATCATAAATCAGTTGACGGAACCTATTCTACCGGATTGTTCTCGAAAACGCCAGAACTGCTTTGAAAACCTTCCGTAACAAAAAGCAGGATGCTGAAATTGCAGACCTGCCGCATCTTGCGGCACGCGGGAAGGCGGATTAAAATCACTCCCGTTGCGATCGCTTAGCATACTTGCAGTCGCGTAAAAGGAGAAGGACTTGTCACAACGGGGAAAACATAGCAAGACGACAGATGATAAAAGTATGATAGAGAATTCATCCCTCGTCCATTGTCTGTCACGGATTGCGAGCCATCTTTTGGTTCTGTGCCTGTTGGCGGCCCCGGCGATCTCCGCCGAGAAGCCGCCATCTGAAGGCCTGATTGCCTCAAGCGAACCGGACTGGTCGCAGTGGCGAGGGCCGCGCCGCGACGGTATTTCGGATGAAAAAGGTCTGCTGAAAAGCTGGCCTCCGGGCGGGCCGAAACTGCTGTGGAAGATCGAGGGTCTCGGAACCGGCTGGTCCTCACCGATCATCGTGGGTGAACGGCTGTACATTACCGGCGACGTGGGTGACGATTTGGTCGTGTATGCCCTGGACCTGAACGGGAACGTTCAGTGGCAGACAAAAAACAGTCGAGCATGGAAGGGGCCCTACCCCGGGGCGCGAGCCTGCTGTGCTTTTTCCGAAGGGCGATTATACAACATGAACGCACACGGGCGAGTCGTTTGTCTGGATGCGGCATCGGGCCGGGAGCTTTGGGCCGTCGATGTTCTGGAGCGGTTCGGCGGCAGGAACATTACGTGGGCCTTGAGCGAATGTCTGTTGTTGGACGGCCAGCGTCTGGTCGTCACGCCCGGCGGCAGGAAAGCTTTGATGGCCGCACTGGATAAGCGGACCGGCGAAACGATATGGACTACCGAGCCGCTCGGTGACGACTGCACTTCGCACTGTTCGCCGATTCTGTTCAGATACGCCGGACGCAGGCTGATTACCAACTGCTCATCGGCGCACGGCTTCGGAGTCGATGCCGATACGGGCGAGCTTCTCTGGACGGTTCCTCTGAACAATCCGTACGGCACAAACGTCTCAACCCCCGTGTACGGCGACGGCCGCGTATTCTACGTGACGCCATACGCCGAGCTTGGCCGGGCTTACCAGCTTGGGACCGACGGCCGGAAGATAACGGCGGAACACGTATGGACCTGCCCGCTCGATACGGTAACCGGCGCGGCTGTGCTTGTCGATGGCACTCTCTTTGCCGCCGGCTACAAAAGCCCGAAGTGGTGGTTCGGCATCGACTGGCAGACGGGCAAAACAAAGTATGAGCTTAAAGACTTCACCACAGGAGCGGCAATCTACGCGGACGGGCGGCTCTACTGCCTTGACGAGAGCGGCACCGCGGCCTTGTTGAAGCCGAAGCCTGACGGCCTGGAAATAGCGGGACGTTTTCGCCTGGTGGCCAGGCGGGTTAACGATGCCTGGGCGCATCCGGTCCTGCTGAACAACCGGCTTTATCTTCGCTATCACGACACCCTCTGGTGTTACGACGTGAAGAAACCCGATTAGAGCAGCACCCAGGCTCAGGCTCAGACCTTTGACGGCGCCTGCTTTGCAACCCGCTTAAGGGAACAACAAGAAGGAAAACGGAGTGTCGCATTTCGATTCGATCTTGTACCGTCGGATCGGCTATCTAACCTGAAACTTTCTTTTGAAGAAACTCAGCGATTCTCGCTCGACACAGGGCAAATACAACAGTGAAGTAAAATGACCCGAAAACAAGTAAACCACCTCGGGCTTTCCCATCGCCTTCCAGAGTCTGTCGCCACACTTGGTGGGAATAACATGGTCAAACGCCGCAATGTACATCAGCGTTTCTTTGGCGTCTATGTATTCCGCCAGTGCCAGAGGATCCGTCGTCACCTTGTTCGACAGCTCGGTGCGGATTGTCTCCGGACTAGCGCCCATTTCGGCCAGCTCCTTCACATAATCCCTGATGCCGGGCAATTTGGAGGTAAGAGTAACATCGGCCATACTGCCGCCCGCAAAGCCGATGACGCTGCACTTGATTCGCTCATCCACCGCCGAGACAATGCTTGCTCTTATACCGCCCAGACTCAAACCCAAACCACCGAGCCTGTCGGCATCAACTTCTCTTCTTTCGACGAGGTAATCGATGACCTGCCTGGCGTCCAGCACAGTCTGTCTGAAACAGTCCTCCAACTGTTCGGCGCTGGCAATTTCGTCCAGGTCAACGTCGCGGTTATGGATTATGGCACAATTGAAACCGTTCGATGCGAAGAGCCGGGCAAAGCCTCGGGCACAAAAATCGGCGTCATCCGGGATCGGCCAGACAAGCACCGTCGGGAATTTGCCCTCTTTCCGCTGCACGTAGAAATCAACCTTGATGTTCTCGGTGTCGAATACGTTGCGTGCCGAGGGAAATTCCACCTGCTCGATGACGTAGCGTTTCTTTTCGGTAATGATCTGAACGGTTGCTTCGGCCTTCTGTCTGGGATAGCTGTAGTACGCAAGCAGCTCATCGCTTCGGGTCTTCGGGCCGATGTAGGCGGGGTCGCACGGGTAATGTGCACACGAGCAGAACAGCGCCGCACCGAAGACCAGTATAGACTTGGCAGCTTGCTCTAACTTCATGGCATCCCCAGATACTTCGCCTCCGTTGAGCGGAGTTCACGTTAGCCGGCTTTGGCCCCCCCGGCGTTCGTCAGGTTGCGCGAATCGGCGTGATTGCTTTTCTCCAACGGCTTGGGAGCTTCAGCCTCGATGGTTGCCTTATCCGCGGGAGATTGCCCCGGCAATTCTTTCATGATCCCGAACCAGGCCTTCTGAAAAGCTTCTTCCATGGATATCGGCTGTTCCTTGATGCTCTCGCACGCGAGTGTGACATCGGCAGTCGCGCTGAAGACCTTACGGCCGGTCCTCGTGTCCCAAATCTCCATTCCCAACATTCCACTGACGATTTGAGTGTTGAGGAACTTGGTGCCGAATACCGAGAGTCTCCCCTGGCTCCACCGTTTAATGTCTAACAGACAAGGCAGAACAAGATAATCAGCCCCAACCTCTTTGGCCAGGAATTCGAGGTCCGATTTTTTGAACATTCCGTTTTCCTCGTAGAATTTCATCATCTCTGCATGTTTCTGGCAGAGTTCCTTTTCGTTCAGCTTGTTGACAAGGTCCGTGAACGACAGGACCTCGAGCTTTTCGCTGCATACAGGTCGTATGCGTGTTTCCCCATTGAAGTCCAGGAACGGGATCGAGTCTTTTTCGTGGTCCAGCTCCTTCCAGTTCTCCTTCAAAGCCCGCGCCAAAGAGTCGGAGACCGTGTTTCGATGCTGCTCTTGTCCGGTGCTGGTTTCCGCCAGAAGAATGTAAATCCTTCCTTCCAGTTTCTGAGCTAACTTGTATTCGTCAGAAACCGGCGAGATCCTCACCGTTTGGGCTTCCTGCTCCAGCGCCCCGGAACAACCCAGGAACGACAGAGAAACCGCCGAAAGCAGAACCACGCAGAAAACCGATCTGAAACTGAACCTTGCCATTGTCAACCCCCTCTTTCTTTCGTGTTGTATTCTTGATGCTCCGGCGACAACCGTCCCTTGCGGGAAACGCTCGACGAGAATTCAGAATCGAGTATCGAGATTACACCCCAAGTAAAATCCCCGCTGTCCCCCGTTAAACCACCCCATATATAATCTTTAAGGTTACTATACCATAATAGCTCCCTGAAGTCAAGAGAATTCCGCTCAACCTTTGGGCTGGTCTTTGGTAAAGAATTCTCTGGTCAAGCGAAAGACGACAGGGCCCAATAATAGTAGTGCGATTAGATTGGGTATGGCCATTAGTCCATTTAACGTGTCAGCAAGCCCCCAGACATGCTTGAGCTCCCACAGCGAACCGAGCATAATCGGTGCGAACCAGAGAATTCTATAGATGACCCTGGCTCTGGCGCCGAAAAGATATGCCGCGCAGGTCTCTCCGTAAAATCCCCATGCAAGTATCGTGTCATAGGCGGTCATCACCATACATAGAACAACCACCGCGAAGCCGATCTTCGTCCCAAATACGGTCTGGAATGCCGACATAGTGAGCATTGCGCCCGTAGAGCCCGACTGCCATACGCCCGTGATTAAGATGGCCAAAGCAGTAATGGAACAGATGACCATAGTATCTATGAACACCTCAAAGACGCCCCACAGCCCTTGCCGTACCGGATGGTCGGTCTGGGCGGTAGCATGAGCTATAGGAGCGGAGCCCAATCCTGCCTCATTGCTAAACACTCCTCTGGCAATGCCCCAGCGAATGGCCGCTCCGAAGCCCGCCCCTGCAAATCCGCCGGTGGCGGCAACCGGTGTAAACGCCGACTTGAAAATCAAAATGAGAGTCTCAGGCAGCCGATGAATATTTACAAGCACCAGAACCACCGCCCCCAGGAAATAGACGATACACATAAATGGAACGCAATACACAGCCACATGAGCGATGCGCTTTAGTCCGCCAACAGTGACTAATCCGACAGCGAGAATAAGAAATATTCCGGAAAAGAATCTCGGGATATGAAACTGCTCCAATCCTGTAGCCACAGAGTTGGCCTGAGCCATATTCCCGATGCCGAACGCTGCCAATCCACCTAAAGCCGCGAACAGGACAGCAAGAAACCTGAATTTCCTGCCCAGTCCGCGTTCAATATACATCATCGGTCCACCGATCATCGGACCATCGCCCTGCCGCGTGCGATAGGCAATTCCCAGGACCACCTCGGCGAACTTTGTGGCCATCCCCAGAAATCCTGATACCCACATCCAGAATATCGCTCCCGGTCCTCCTAATGCAATAGCAGTGGCAACTCCCGCTATGTTTCCCACTCCGACCGTGCCGGCCAGAGCCGTGCTCAAGGCGGCAAACGGACTGATGTCACCTTCCATGCCCTCTCTTTTCTTTCCGGTAAGGGTCTCTTTGAGCATGGCTGAGAACCTGCGGAGTTGAACAAGGCCCGTTCCCAGCGTCAGATAGATCCCAACACCCATAATGGCGACAATCATCGCCGGACCCCATAAGATGAATTCGTTCAGCTTGGCGTCCATTTCAAAAAAGCGGTCCAATGCAGTACCTCACTTTCCAGCCGTCCAAGGCATGTCCGGCATACCGAATTACCCCACCCTTGAACAAAGTTCAGTAACGAGTCCACGCGGCGGTATTGTTATTACCGGGATTGTCACAAAAAACAAGGAAAATGCACACGAGAGCATAAGCCCTGTGAAGCATGCACGGGGGGGGGAATTTTAGAGTGGATTTGCTGTATCCGGAAAGTAGAATGTTCATCGGCTGTAGGGCGTCCCCATGGAGTGGGGCGAGTAGTCCTAAAAAAACGTCTCAGCCCGCAACGGTGTGCGATGTGGATGTTATGAAAAATTTTAGTCAGGAGACATATTATGAATAAGTTACTTTGCGTTTTGTCTGTCTGTGTACTTTTCGCAGCGGGCTGTGCAGACAGGGGACCCAGTTTCTCGATAGTTGATAGAACAGCCTCCGAAAAGCCGGTTGTTACGGCAGCTCAGCCCCGCGCTGAGAGTGCAAAGACTGATGTGCCCCCGCGTCCCGTGACGCCTGCCCCCACCCCCTCTGCTTCTTCCGAAGCAAGCAAGGAGACAAGTCAGGCCGGCGGGCAAGCCGGGACGGCGAAGGAGGCCACGGAGAATCGGACCCCGGACGTTGTCTTTGTTCCCACGCCGCAGGACGTGGTGGACAAGATGCTCGAGATGGCCCAAGTCAGCAAGGATGACCTGGTCTATGACTTGGGCTGCGGCGACGGCCGGATCGTGGTCACGGCGGCCAAAAAATACGGCTGCAAGGCCATCGGCTACGATATTGACCCGCAGCGCATCAAGGAATCACAGGAAAACGTGCAGAAAAATGGGGTCGGCGACCTGGTCCAAATCCAGCAGAAGGACATATTCACCCTTGACCTCAGCCAAGCCAACGTTGTCACGCTCTATCTCCTGCCGCGTCTGAACGTGAAGCTGATTCCGCAGTTGGAGAAGCTCAAGCCCGGCTCGCGCATCGTCTCACATGATTTCCGGATGAAGGGCGTCAAGCCGGACAAGATTGTTACGCTCACCTCCGATGAGGACCAGGCCGAGCACAAGATATTCCTGTGGACCATCCCCCTCCAGAAGAAAGAGAGCTCGACCGCCGGCCAGAACGATGCAACCGATGGCAGCAACGAATAGAGCGAAAGAAAGTGCAAAAGCCGAAATGCAAAACTAAGGAATTTGTCGCCGCATGCGTTGTGCTGTGCTTGTGTCACTCGCAGCTTTGCGCAGCGCAGCACCAGGATGTAAATTCGACGGGCGTTTCATTTACCGTAAGCAAGAAAGTCCTGCACCACATCGATCCACGCCTGTTCGGCCAGTTCATGGAGAGACCGAGCTGGGGCGAAATCGGCGTCGAGGGGGCGAGAATTCCCGGGACAACGAAGCTCCAGCCGGACGTGCTGAAGCTGTTAGCTGAAATGAAAATACCCATCATCCGGTTCCCCGGCGGGACCGATGCGGACTTCCTGGACTGGCGCGACATGGTCGATAACGTGCCGGGCCGGGCGGCTGAACGACCCACCAGCACGGGGCATCTCGGCCACAAGGTGACCAATTACTTTGGCTATGATGAATTCCTTGAGTTCTGCGAAGACGTTGGGGCGCAGGCCATTGTGGTCGTGAATTTTCGCGATGGCCTGCTTAAAAAGAAGCCTCTGAAAGAAGCGGCTGCGCATGCCGCGGCGCTGGTTGCCTACTGCAATGCGCCCGTTGGAGCAAAGCTGCCGGGAGGAATGTACGACTGGCCGTCCCTGCGGGCGAAGAACGGCCGGCCCAAACCGTACAAGGTGAAGTATTTCCAAATCGGCAACGAAACATGGGCTTTCACGAAACAGTTGAGGGAACTGGAACCCCAGTCGGCCCCTCAGTTCTACGCTGAATGTCTGGCCGCATACATCGAAGCGATGCGATGGGTGGATCCGTCCATTGAAATCATCGTCGATGGGCACGACGGTGACATGTCCGGGATTATCGCACAGGTGCGCGAGAAATTGTCAGACAAGATCGCCTATTTCGCTACGCACTTCTACTGTCCCTGGGCCATCACAAAAGTCTTGAAGAATGGGCAGGAAGCCCCCATGCAGGAAATTGCCGCCGATGAAATCTGGCGCGCGTGGGTCGCAGTCACGCAGTTCGATACGAACGGCCAGGCGGTTATCGACCAGCCCGGCATCAACGCCGCCAGAAGGCTCGGCTACAAGGTCGCCGTGACCGAATGGAACTGGAACGGCTGGTGGCGGCACGATGGTCCCAGAACAGCCCTGGATTCGAGTTTTGCCAAGGGGCTTGGCGCCGCAGGGTATCTGCACGCTTTTATGCGAGCAGGTGACGTGATTGAATTGGGCTGTCAATCTATGCTCGTGGGCAACTCATGGGGCATCACAGCCATACGGGCGGATGCAGAAGGCAAGATTCCCCCCTTCTATATGCCCACCGGCCAGGTCACGATGTTCTATTCGCAGCACCACGGGTCCGAATTGCTCGCTCTGGCGGGCAGGAATGTGCCGATGTACGAACAGCCCTATCGAATGGGCGGCATCGCGCCTAATAAAAAAGTCGCTTATATCGACGCCCTGGCGACGGCTGACGAAAAACGCATCTATTTTCACGCTATAAACCGAAGCTTCGAGCAATCGCTGGACGTCACGGTCGATGTTTCCGCTTTCGATAGCATCAAAGACCGCGCCGTGCACCATGTCCTCGAAGGACGCCTCAACGACGTCCCCGGACCGAATGAGCCCCGACAGATCGGCCGGATAAGCCAAAGAGACCTCAGTTTCGACGGAAAGACACTGAAGGTGACTTTGCCCCACAGGTCGGTTTCCTGCATCGAGTTTATACAGGAATGAAGGTACACCGCTCATAGCAGCACTCACAAACCCAGCAAAACAAAGCACTTATCACTAAAATACTGTAGCAGTTCTTCGAGAAGGACGGCACTATTATGCAAGATATTATAGGACAGCAGCAATAAAATGACTCGCCTGTACGTCTATATTTTTTTCTTTGCCCGGATGGGGCGTAGCAGAATGTGACGAAACTCATTTGGAAAGGAAGATGACATGTTGAAGAGACTCATTCCCCTGCTGGCAATTCTGATGGTCGCGATCTCGTCACCGGCGATCCTGGCCGCGGAGGGACCGAAAAATGTAATCCTGTTTGGATGGGATGGAGCTCAGCGAGAACACGTGGACCAGTGTCTGGCCCGTAACGAGCTGCCTAACCTGCAGAAGCTGATTAACCAGGGAAAGTACGTCAAGATCGACGTCGAGGGCAAGACCGACACAAAGGCCGGGTGGTCCCAGATACTGACCGGCTACTATCCTGAAGTAACCGGCGTATACAGCAACGGCCTGTATCAGCCCGTTCCGAAAGGATTGAGCATATTCGAGCGTCTGGAGAAACGTTTTGGCCCGGAGAATTTCGTCACCGTGGCCGTTATCGGCAAGCGCGCTCACTGCGGCGAGATCGACCCGCCGAAGAAAACCCGCCTTGACCAGGAGAGCGAGCAGAAGCCGAAACAGAAGGCTCAGAAAAAAGCAGCCCAGCCGGGCGCCGGCAAGAAACCACAAGGCAAGATCATCGAGGAAGACGGCGTGAAATACCGTTTCATACCCGGTTCGCCCTACTATAACATGTACACTGCCCTGGAGGTTTGGGACTTCGGCCTCATGGAGGATCAGAAGGTCGGTACCAGAGCCATCGAGCTGCTCGATAAGTATAAAGACAAGCCGTTCTTTTTCTTCGTTCACTTTGCCGAGGTCGATCACGCCGGACATAAGAACGGAGAGAACTCCAAAGAATATAACGACGCCCTGATTTCAAATGACCTGTGGACCGGCAAGATTATCGACAAGGTAAGACAGTTGGGACTGGGTGACAAAACGCAGTTCTACGTAACGGCGGATCATGGATTCAATGAGAATGAAAAGGGGCACAGTTTCGCGCCTTATGTATTCCTGGCCACCAACAACAAGAACGTAAGTCGCGACGGCCGGCGCCAGGACGTGACCCCGACGATTCTGGAAGCGTTCGGGCTGGATGCCAGCACGTTTGAGCCGCGACTGGACGGCATCTCGCTGACCAGGCCGGACAACCGTCCCCCGGCAAAAATTGAGCCCTGGAAAGCGCCTAAAGCTGCAAAGAGCCAGCCGAAGGAAACTCGTCGCCCGGATGTTATTTTTGTCCCCACGCCGCAGGAGGTGGTGGATAAAATGCTGGAACTGGCAGAAGTGACAAAAGACGACATAGTGTACGACCTGGGTTGCGGCGACGGCCGAATCGTAGTGACGGCTGCCAAGAAATTCGGCTGTAAGGCTATTGGTTACGACATAGACCCAAAGCGAATCAAAGAGTCGCTGGAGAACGTGGAGAAGAACAACGTCGCAGACCTCGTTCAAATCAGGCAGGAGGACATTTTCACACTCGACCTGAGCAAGGCAAACGTCATCACTCTCTATCTGCTTCCGGAGCTGAACGTGAAGCTGATCCCGCAGTTGCTGAAGCTCAAACCCGGCTCGCGGATTGTCTCGCATGACTTCGCCATGAGAGGTGTCAAGCCCGAGCAGGTGGTCGAGGTCACTTCCGGCCAGAACAGCTACGGACACACCGTCTTTCTGTGGAGGACGCCGCTGCAAATGGTTACCGAAGGGCAATCTGACGGTTCGGAATAATTCGCGAGCAGGCTGTTGGATTGTCATTTTCGACTTTCGATGGCCGATTTGTAGGTCGCACATCGAAAATCGGCCATCGAGTTTGCTTAGGCCCAAAAGCCGGGTTCTATACCAAATCGCCCGGAATAGGCCTCTTTCTTGTTTGCCTGTAACTGCGGCAGAAATTACGGCATCTACGTAGTACTACGTATTTTTTCCCATCCATTGCCTATTTTCTTATACTCCATTTAGCTATATCCGATATAGGAATAACGGAAATAGCATCTGGCTTTTGGAGGAGCAGAGCAAAGGATTTTGGCGACTCCGAATGCCAGTCTGATAATTGAGCTATTCGAGCACATCGGTCAACAAGTGAGGTAACTAACATGTCAATCGAGTGGCTATTGACAAAGGCTCAACGTTCTGACGTTCAAAAGAGTACATCGCAGAGCACTGCCGATGTACCTGTTGCCGAGAACGAGGTGGAAGGTCTCTCACCAATACACTTTCGTTGCCGGTGTGGTTACGAAGTAAGACTCTCCCGCGGAGAAATGGAGGCTCAATTATCCGCAAAGGGAAACAGCGAAGTTGTTCGTTTCGAATGTGCTAATTGCGGCCGTCACCTGCAGTACGATTGTCTAAGCGGCACAGTTAGGGTCAAGAAAGGCCTCATGGGAGCTTTTCTTGACAGGTTTAGTTAACCTGAAATACTAATCGAGCCCGGCCTATGAGCCCAGAACAGTTTAACTACGGCAATACACTAAAGGCTAAATGGCAGGCTATGTCGCGGAGGTAAATGTACGATAACCGAACAAAACATTGACCGTATTTCTGACGAACTTGTCGAAGGCCACATTCGTAGCAGCCGCTCGGACTCGGTGACAGTCGGCATCCACTCATGGCTAAAGGCAGCCGACGTCATGAGCAAGGACGTTGCCACTATCGGTCCGGCCGCCCCACTGACCTCGGCCGCAAAGACCATGTCGGAGAATAACATCTCCTGTCTTGTTGTTCTGGACGGTGACCAACTATCGGGAATTGTCACCGAGACGGACATGTTGAAAAAGGCCGTAGCCTGGAGCGATGATTTTCGAAAGATGACAGTGGCGCAGATTATGTCCTCTCCGGTGCGGACTGTTCCCAGCGACCTTTCGGTTATGGAAGCTGGAGAAGTAATGGAAAGCGAGGGCATCAGACGACTGGTCGTCCAGGAAAGCGGACGTGCGGTAGGGGTCATAACACAGAGCGATATGGTTCGGGTCCTGGCATCCTACACGCTGTCCGAGGAAGTCTCGCAGATAATGACAGGTGATGTGGCCGTGGCATCCGACTCGGCGACCATCAAAAAAGCCGCGGAACTTATGGCCTCCAAGGATATATCCTGCCTGGTTGCTGTTAAGGACGATCACGTGGTGGGGATCCTAACCGAACGAGACCTGCTCAAGAGAGTGGTCGCAACGGAACGAGATCCGGATCAGACAACAGTACAGGAAGTAATGTCCTGTCCCGTGGTCACCATACCATCCGACTATTCTACCATAAGCGCCAGCAAACTCATGGAAAGGACGAAAATTCGTCGGCTGGTCGTCATGGACGACGGGAAGCTGTGCGGCGTGATTACTCAAACCGACATTCTTCGAGCCATTAAAGGCCGGTTGCAAAGGGAGGAACAGAACTACCGCATGCTTCTGAGCAAATCGAGCCACTGTATCTACACCGCCGACATGGCTCTCAATACAACTTACGTTAACCCTGTGTTCATGAAGTTATTGGAAATCGATGACCCTGACGAAGTCGTAGGTAAGCCCTTTCTGCCGGAACGGTTCTGGGAAGACCCTCACCAGCGAGACCGGCTTCTGGAGCAGATGGACAGAGCAGGTGTTGAGATCGACGAACTGACGCTGAAAACCGCCAGCGGCAGGAGGCTGTATGTGACCCTCTTCTTAACCTGTAGAAAGGATATGAAAGGTCAAATCAGCGGAAGCCAGGGTGTCCTCTACGACGTCACTGCGCAGAAGGAACTGGCGAACCTCAGAGAAATGCAACAACAACTGCGCGACAACGAGGGCAGGCTTAACGCGATGCTGCACTCCATTGGCGACCACGTCAGCCTTATTGACAGAGACTACTATATCCTCTGGGCTAATGAGCAGGCCAAGAATATGTTTGGCGACGACATCGTCGGCAGGAAATGTTACCAGGCGTACCGCGGCAGCAACAAGCCCTGCGAGCCGTATCCATGTCCTACCATAAAGGCCCTGGACGACGGTGAAATTCACCAGCATGAGACCCGGATAATGGACAAGGACGGGATAGAGAGGCATTTCCAATGTACCGCCAACGTCGCGATACGAGACGAAGCGGGCGTGCCCACTGCAGTCATTGAGGTTGCCAGGGACATCACGGCACGCAAGCGGGCGGAGGAGGCGCTGTGTAAAGCCCACCAGGAATTGGAGCAGCGCGTCCAGGAGCGTACAGCGGAACTATCGCAAGCCAACAGGGTGTTGGAATTGGAGATTGCCGAGCGCAAATGCACAGAGCGAGAGCTGGAGGAACTCAATGCCATCCTGGAGTCCAACTTACAAGAACTGGACCGCACGAACAAGGAGTTGCAGGAATTCGCCTACATTGCGGCTCACGATCTTAAGACGCCGCTGCGGGGAATAGGAACTCTGGCCCAGTGGCTATCGACTGACTACGGCAACAAGTTTGACGAACAGGGCAAAGAGCAGGTCAGGTTGCTCGCCACAAAGGCAAAACAGATGAGCGCTCTGATCGACAGCATCCTCCGCTACTCCGTGCTTGGACGGGAGGAGTCGCCGGAGCAGGAGGTTGATTTGAATGCCGTCCTGTCGGAGGTGATTGCCGCAGTCGATCCGCCGGAGAATATCAAGATTACCATTGAGAACATACCGCACTCTGCGACGTGCAAGAAAATACACATCACGCAGATTTTTCAGAATCTGCTCTGCAATGCAGTCAAGTGCATGGCCGGGTCGGGCGGACATATCAGAATCGAATGTCTCGAACTGGACGGCTTCTGGAGATTCAGTGTGGCCGATGACGGGCCCGGAATCGACTCGAAATACTTCGATAAAATCTTTCAGATATTTCAGACACTTGCCCCTTGCGACAAAGTCGAAAGCACAGGCATAGGGCTTTCGATAGTGAAGAAAATCGTCGAGTTGAACGGCGGCAAAGTCTGGGTCGAATCGGAAGTCGGCAAAGGAAGCACTTTCTTCTTCACACTGCCAAAGGAACCGTCTGAGAGCAGACCGACATTGGTAAATGCGGAGAGCCAGCCAAGATAGAAAGGAGAGCACAATGGCAGAAGCACTCAAACTGTTACGTCGAAAGTCGGATCCCCAGCCGATGTTCCAGGGCTACCCGAGTATCCCGGCCCTTGCGTCTAAAAACTGGCTGAAAGTAGAACACATCATGAGCAGGAACGTCGCCTCCATCCCTCCCGGCAGCACGGTGGTCTCGGCGGCAAAGATCATGTCCGGCAAAACCCTGTCTTGTCTGGTTGTCTCGGACAACGGGATTCCACTGGGAATCATCACGGAAACCGACTTACTCAAGAAGGGCGTGGCCAACGGGAATAATTTCAGCAAGATGAAAGTGGATCAGATCATGTCGTCTCCGGTACGCAGTGTCCCGCCCGATCTTTCCGTGATGGAAGCCGGCAGTATCATGGAAGCCGAGAACATCAGGCGGCTACTCGTTTTGGACGACGGGCGTTCCGTCGGCATTGTAACGCAAACGGACATGGTCCGAGTCATGGCCTCTTATACCTTGTCAAAAGAAGTCTCAGAGATCATGAGCTCCGACGTGGCGGTCATCGCCAGCTCGGCTAGTGTCAAAGAGGCGGCGCAGCTTATGGCGGCTGAAGATATATCCTGTGTCGTGGCCATGAATGGAAGCACCGTTGCAGGAATCTTCACCGAACGAGATTTCCTCAAGAGAGTCGTCGCACTGAAGCGATCTCCAGATCGCACCCGATTGAAAAGAGTGATGTCTTCTCCGGTGGTGACTGTGTATTCTGACTGTTCGGTCCTGAGCGCCTGGAAGGTGCTGGAGAGGACGGGGATTCGCCGGCTGGTGGTGATGGACGACGAGATCTTAGTTGGAATAATAACTCAGACCGATATTCTCAAAGCCATCAAGACAGAGCTCCAGGAAGAGGAGGAAGACTATTTCAGGCTGCTGAGCGAGTCTCCGAACTGCATTTTCACTACCGACCTCGACCTCTATACGGCCTACGTTAACCCGGCCTTCACGAAGTTGCTCGGTGCTGTTAACGGCGATGAATTCATGGGCAAGCCGTTCCTGCCGGAACGCTTTTGGAACAATCCCCGGGAACGATCACAGATTCTAAGCCAATTGCAGAAGCCGGGCGTCCAGGTCTGCGAGCTGGCTTTGAAAACCGCTAAAGGCCAGAGGCTGACAGCGGTCCTGTTCTCGACCCCTACCAGGAACACCAAAGGCGAAATCCACGGCAGCCACGGCGTGCTCTATGATATTACGGCCAAGAGAGAACCAGCCACCCCGACACAGACGCAGGAGCGGTTACAAGGCGGTGAGGATCCATTGGCATGCAATCCCGACAATGCCGTAGAAGGCATTCTGGTGGTCGATGGAAGAGGCCACCCAACCAGCATGAACAGACGATTCGCGGAGATCTGGGGGATTCCCGAAGAGCTGACTCACGAGCAAGACACTCAGAAATTAGTCAAATACATTGCCTCGCGGCTGGATGAGCTCCCACCGTTTTTTGCGAAAGTGCAGGCGTCCTGTCTTACGAATGAAGAAATCTATGACGCTTTACACTTAAGAGACGGCAGGATTCTCAACGTGTATTCCCTGCGCCTTGCCCGAGGGGAACCATCTGCTGGACGAATGTGGAGTTTTCGGGACGTGACGGGTCTATGTAACTGATAATAAAGAGCAATGAGGAACTATAGATAAATACCATTGTTTCGCAGGCAGTCGCGCACAGTACAAGAAAAAGATTTCGTGTCGCTTTGAGCGCCAGACAGTTATGAGCATGCCTCCCCAATCAAGAAGACGGGCCGCAGCCATTCCGCTGGCGGCGCTGGCTGTCATGATGTTGCTCGCAATGGGCGTCGCACTGCCGGGTCTTGGGCTGAACAGCCGGCTCTATTCGCCACGAACAGCATCCAATATCACGGAACAATGTGCGGTTGATTCCGGACTGTCCATGGCCCTATTTGAGATGAACAAAAAACTCAAGGTCAATATTGAAATTATTCGCTTCGGGCGAGATTGATCAGTTCTTCGACATCAAGGCCAAGAGCCAGTTTTCCGAATCCAGGCAATCTAATAGGAGGTATAGGCGATATGTTGGGATTCTCGGGAAATCATACATATCCGATTGGCGTGCATATGGGGAACGATGCCCTGACGCTGGTCCAGATGGTAGACGACAAGAACGCCATCCGCCTGCTTGCCTCTGACAGCATAGAGTACCCGGAGACCATCAAACCCGGTAGCGCCTCATGGCAAATATGGGCCGTCGAGGTCATAGCTAAATCGGTCGCGCATGGACGATTTCAGGGCAAAAAGGCGATAGCTGCAATGCCTGCTCGTGAGGTGTTTATCGATATCATCAAGATGCCCAGAGCACCCGAGGGCGAATTGCAGAATGCCATATTCGACTATTTGAAGCCCAAGCTCGGGCTCGCCCCAGATAACATACTGATGGAACACTTCAAGACCGATAGCGAGAACATCCTCGTAATAGCGGCCGACAAAACAAAGCTCTACAGACACCTGGCGATATATGAAAAAGCCCACCTTAAAGTCGCATCTATCTCCGTCTGGCCGTTGGCCGTCTTGAGGGCCTATGCTTGTCTTTGGGCCACGCACAAGGGTGAAAACGACAACCCCGTTATGCTGCTTGATATCGGAAAGAGCTGTACAAACATCGTCATCTGCGACAGCACGAAGCTGTACTTCGCCCACTCGGCTCCAGTGGGAGCCAAGAACCTCGAAACCGATAGGATGGTCGATCTGCTCAACTCCGAGATGGACATGTGCCGGGCCAAGTTCAGATCGCTCTACAAAAGGCCTCCGCTCGATCATATCATTTTCGTATCGGGCCACGCCGTGGATAAGGACGTCTATACCAGAATCGCAAAGCGGGCGAGGATGTCGGCGCAGATCGGGGATTGTCTCGACACGGTTAAAGCTACTCGCCCTGAGCCAGCCAGTCCCGAAAACCATGCGCCGTATGCAACCTGGATGACCGCTATGGGACTTAGTCTGTCATAGACCTACTCAGCCCACAGATACAGGCCCCACATCCCTGCGCACAATGAAGGCCGGATCGCTTCACGCCGCCCAGCCCCCTTTGTTCGGGATTCGGGCGATCTGATATATGCCGGGCGCAAAAAGGAGCCCTGGCCTCCGCAGCCAGGGCGACGGAAAAAAATCGTATTATAGAGGTCGTTTCAGTCTATCGGTATTCTTCGGGGCTGGGTTGAGAGAAAAGCCCCTGTCGGAAGGAGGAGGGAAGATAGTAGGAGCTTCGATTATTAGGCAATGCGGCGGATCCTTGTTGAAAACGTGCGGCTCAAGCAGAGCCAGAAACACGGCGGCAGCCACCACTACGATAGAGCGTAGAGAAAGGTCGGTCTTGAAGACGAGGGTGTACGTTTCGTCGTGAAGCAATAGTACGAAGAATAGCAGGGCCGAGCCGGTCTGAGCGACCCGCTCGCCCAGACGCCCCAAATCTGCCCTTGCACATATCTGCACAAACGGAAGCGCCGGCACAAACCGCTTACAGAGGGTCCTTGGATTCGGGCGCTACCTCATAGGGCGCGCGGTTTGCCTCCAAATTCACCAGCCCCATCGCCACACCCAGCTTAATAAGGTCGATGACATTGTCCACACCGAATTTGTGCATGATGTGAGCGCGATGGACTTCGACCGTTCTTACGGAACGGTGCAGCAAATCAGCGATGTCTCTGTTGCTCCTGCCGTCGATGATACATTTAAGCACCCTCATTTCGGTCCTGGTCAAAGGCTGACCCACGCTTACATCGATCGGGGCACTCTCCCGAAGTATCGACCGCACCTTCTGTAAGAAAGCCTTTTTCCCCAGTGGCTTCTCGATGAAATCCACTGCGCCGCCCTTGATGGCTTTGACCGCCGTGGGGATGTCACCGTAACCGGTTATCATCAGAACGGGTACCCACGGAGCCAGGTGCTTGACATCGGCCAGTAATTCGAGGCCGTCCTTTTCGGGCATTCTCAGGTCGGTAATAAGCAAGTCGCATTTCTGGGAACGCAACTGAGCAAGACATTCGGCCGGACAGGCAAAGCAGGTCACCTTGATGTCCGCCCCTTCGAGAGTCTCCTTAACGACGTTACGCACCTCAGACTCATCGTCCAGGAAGAAAATGTGCCGTTCCGGAATAACTGCCATTGATCTCTCCTTCTTGGCCTTGCGACCAGTTCCACACAGACAAAGCGTATCCGTAAAGTTCTCTTCTGTCTACAACATCAGTTAAAGCCGGTCTTCGTCAAATGTCTGGTCCCTGTTAAGCTATGAATCTGAGGCCCGTATTCTATAACTTCTCTACGCAGGACAATATTGTGGCAAGTACTTACTTTGCTTGACTCGCCCCGCTCGCCGTCGCCTGGCGTTTTGCCCCACATTAAAGACCTCGCCTTTCTTGGCATCCGATTCCCGTCATTCTTGTCTCAACCGGCTTTGGCTCCTTGTCAAAACATCATTTCCTGCCCAGTTACACTTCGCGCACACCAAGAGCATTTCACCCTTTCATAGGTGAAGGCGATTGAGAAGGCCAAAAAGTGGATGACTATTTTTCAATTTTGTAAAAATATTTTCTTCGAATGGCGAACAAAGCGGTAAGCATTGAGGGCATAGTTGTTTTAAGTCCTGCCATACCAAATCGTTACGTCGCTGCTTTGGATGGCCCACGCCAAAGCAGATAAAAGAAAAAATATTGGGTTCAGCCGCTGGTGAAGTCAAAAAACCAGGGCGTTGAAGCTGTTTCGAGAGCAAAATCGCCTGGCGGAAGGCCAAATCATCCCAGCCGCATGCGCCTTCGGCTCTTTATCAGTTTCAGCTTGCCCATTCCCCACACGGCCGCCATAATACCCGACGAAGCTGTAGTGAGAGAGCAGAGAAATGAAACACGCAACAGTGGTTCTTATCACTCTTGTTGGGATTCTGATTGTCGGATGTGACAAGGCAGGGGAACGCTCTGAAATCCAGCGGACCAACAGAACTGACGAAGAAAGCCGCGGTTCTCAGGCCGGACGTGATCCTCGCACCGGCGTCGAAGCGTATATGGATGTACGAGGTGAGGATCTACGCGCTTGTGACCTGCGTGACGCAGGCGGTATCCTGGATACCCTGAGATTCAACCAGGAGACTCTCTGGCCTCCACCGGAGCTGCTGCCAGAAGGATTCGATCCCGAGCGCCTCCTGCAAGAGAGCATGAACCCAGGTTTGGGTGTGCGCGAGCTGCACCGCCAAGGCATTACCGGCAAGGGTGTAAACGTCGCCATCATTGATCAACCTATGTATTTGACTCATCCGGAGTTCGCAGGAAAGGTGGTAGCCTACCACGACGTGGGTTGCCGTCCACAAGACACTATACATGGAACCGCGGTGACGAGCTTACTGGCAGGAACTCACTGTGGCACTGCGCCGGAGGCGCGTGTGTTCTATGTGGCGGCTGCGTCCTGGACCGGCAACAGCGCCTATTACGCCGAGGCTTTGGACTGGATCATGGAGTACAACCATGGATTGCCTGATTCAGAAAGGATCCGGGTGGTTTCTGTATCCGCGAGGCCCTCCGGTCCGGAATCACCTTTCAAGAAAAACCAGGCCCAATGGGACAAAGCCTTCGATCGCGCCCAAAAAGAAGGCATACTGGTCCTGGATGCTTCGCAACACAGGGGTTTTATCAGTGCGTGCTGGTGTGATCCTAACGATCCGGAGAACCCAGCCAAATGCACGCCTGGATATCCGGGTTTGCCGGATCGCTACAATCCGGCGAATCTGATGGCGCCGACGTCCCTTCGAACGGTCGCCAGACAGGATAAGCCCGACCGTCCCAGCTATCAGTATTACGGACGGGGAGGACTCAGTTGGGGAATTCCGTACGTGGCCGGTGTGTTGGCGATGGGCTGGCAAGTCCGGCAGGAATTATCTCCTCAACAGATGAAAGAGCTTCTCTTTCAATCGGCTTTCACGAACGATGACGGGGTGAAGATCATCAATCCAAAAGCCTTCATTCGAATGGTCCAAGCCGCCAAGACTGATTCGCCGCAGAACCAGCCAGAGGATGCTCCGAGTAGAAAGTGAGAACAACGTGGCGTTCGGTGCATTTCGCGGGCTTTTTTGTTCCACGACGCCCGCGAGGTGTTCACAATCGTCGCCATGCCTGACGGCAGATGCCTCCGGTTTCCGTATGATAGACTGATCTGGAATGAAAGAGTCGTGGAGGAGTAACGATATGGCACGAAACTTGTTATTGTGTATTGGATTATGTTTTGTCGCCCTGCAGACGCAGGCAGCAGAGTTTTATGTGGACCCGGTGAATGGCAGTTCCGGGGGCGACGGCAGTGCGGGCCGGCCCTGGCGGACGATACAGGAGGTTTTCGACGCCGGGCTGGTGGAATCGCAGCAGTGGGATAAACTGCCCTACAGCCCGCAGAGCAAGCTCGTGGCCAAAAATGCCGGTGCGCCGGTGCGAGCGGGCGATACGATTTGGCTGCGGTCGGGGTTCCACGGCGATTTGTTGATCGAGTCGTATTACAATCCCGGCAATATCACCATAGCCGCCGAGAAAGGTCATACGCCGCGGCTGTCATCCTTGCATATCCGCTCCGGCTCCAACTGGACGGTCCGCGGGCTGACCGTCAGCGCCGAGTTCGCCCAGCCCTATCGGAGACACACCCTGGTCAATCTCGAAAGCCACAATTGGCGCGGGCCTATCCACGACATTGTAGTGGAGCGTTGTGTGCTTTCGTCGGTGGCCGATGCCTCTGCCTGGACGGCAAAGGACTGGGACCGGCTCTCTTGCGACGGATTCCATGTGGACGGCACACGGATGACAATCCGTGACAATCGCCTGCTCAACGTCAACTTCGGGATTTCCGTCGAGGCCAGCCATTCCCTCATCAGCGGCAATCTGGTGGAGAACTTCGCCGGCGACGGCCTGCGCGGGCTCGGCGACTACTGCATCTTCGAGTACAACACCGTGAAGAATTGCTACAAGGTCAATGCCAATCACGACGACGGCTTTCAGTCCTGGTCCGTCGGTCCCGGCGGCGTGGGTACCGGCCAGGTCGTCGGCATTGTCCTGCGGGGAAATACCATCATCAATTATGACGACCCGAACCAGCCCTATCGCGGCACCCTGCAGGGCATCGGCTGTTTCGACGGCACCTATGTGGACTGGGTTATTGAGAACAATGTAATCATCACCGATCACTGGCACGGCATCACGCTGGGGGGCGCACGCAACTGTCTGGTGATCAATAATACCGTGCTGGATCAAAACAACACTTCGCCAGGCCCACCCTGGATTTGCATCGACAAACACAAGAACGGCACGGCGTCGGTCAACTGCGTGGCCCGTAACAACCTCGCCACGGACTTCCGTAATGCAGCGGGTGTACGAGAAGAAAATAATCTGCGAATTGAGAACCCGGCCGCCTTCTTTGTCGATGCGGACCGCTTCGGCCTGCACCTGCTGCCCGGCGCGGCGGCCATCGACGCCGGCAGTAACCTCAACGCGCCCAAGCTCGACCGCGACCGCATTGCGCGACCCCAAGGTAATGGTATCGACATCGGCGCTTACGAGTGGCACGCAGACAACGTGCTGCCGGTCGAGGAAAACTCCGGCGGGAAATAACGGGCGCAATCAATGAAGAAGGAAAACTATGACGGTGGAATCAGAACTGAAATGGCTGCTGCGCTTTATCGGTATTACGACCATCCCTGCTTTCGTTACCGGTATCATGCCTCAATCCTGGCTGGCGTTCCTTATCCACAAGGCTGAGCCGGAGATGCCGATAGGGATTCTGGTGACGTATCTGGCACGGGTACTGATGCTCATGTACGCCTTCGTAGGGTTACAGTGTTTCATCATCGCGGCTGATATAAGACGCTATCTCCCCCTGCTTTGGGTCATGGGTGTTGGTTCTACAGCCGCCACTATCGCCGGTCTGGTCGCCTTATTCGTCACCGTGGCGCCGGACCATCGAACCGGACTGTTTTGGATCGTTTTCGGCGACTTTACGGAGGGCCTTGTCCAGGGTGTTGTCCTTGTCGTTCTCCTTTGCCGCGTCGCGCGCCCGCTTCCTCGTCAGGCGAATTGAAGATTTCACGTGCTTTCCCCGGTGCGCAGAGATGATAGAACACACCCCATTTTGGCTCAATCCGCCGTTGGATGTCAATAATCAATCATCAATAGTCAATGACTATGAGCATCCCATGGAGTTGCCGCAGTTGAAGCATTTGTAGCAGGTACCGTTTCGGACGGTGATTGAGCCGCAGATATCGCAGGCCGGGGCGTCGTCGGGGAAATGTGCGAACTGAGCGTTGAACTGCTCAAACATTTTCGCCTCGGACTGGAGCACTGCGGATTCGTCCGTTATGGCCGAGGCCACCAGGACGCCGATTCGATTTGCCAGACCGGCAAATCTGCCTTTCGGCTCAGCAGGAGCTTCTTTGGCCGCCTGTTCGTGTACGGGTATGTTCTTGCCTTCTCGCTTCAAAACTTTAACCTCGGCGATTTTCTGCGCAAGGTCCTTCGTTTTTTCGACGAGCTTTTTAGCCGTGGTGGTGTTCTTGTTCTCCGGCGTGTCGGAAGCGGCCGTTCTGTTGGGAGTATTCTTGTCCGCGTAGCCGGGTATGAACTGACAGCCCAACCAGCAGAAAATGTAGTCAATCAGGCTTTTTGCAAAGGGAATATTACGATTCGACGTCATGCCCGACGGCTCGAATCGGGCGTGGCGGAATTTGTCCACTAACGTAATCAGTGGTACGCCGTACTGCAGCGCCATCGACGTACAGGTTCCGATTACATCCATGAGGCCCCCGACGGTGCTGCCTTCCTTGGCCATAGTGATAAACAACTCACCAGGCTGACCATCCTCGTATAGCCCCACCGTCAGGTAGCCTTCATGTCCTGCGACAGAAAACTTGTGCGTAATGCTTTGGCGCGTGTCGGGCAGGCGGCGCCGGAACGGCTTGGCCGGAGCAGCCACTGCAACCGCCTCTGCAGCAACCTTCGCCTTGGCCCCTTTATGTTTTTCAGTGGAAACCGGCTGTAGCTTCTTGGAGCCGTCTCGATAGATTGCTACCGCCTTAAGTCCGAGCTTCCAGCCCTCCGTGTAAGCAGCGGCAATATCCTCGGCCGTGCTTTCCTTCGGCATGTTGATGGTTTTGCTTATGGCGCCGGATATGAACGGCTGGACCGCCGCCATCATTCTCAAATGAGCCATATAATGAATGCATCTTTTGCCGTCGCGGGGCTTGAAAGCACAGTCGAAAACGGGCAAGTGGTCGGGATTGAGTTTTTCCGCGCCCTCGATCGTCTCATGCTCGTCTATGTAGTCACAAATGGACTTGATCTCGTCGGCGCTATAGCCCAGCCTTTCGAGAGCCATCGGTACGGTCTTGTTCACGAGCTTGAGCATTCCGCCGCCCGCTAACAGCTTGTACTTGACCAGGGCTATGTCCGGCTCGATGCCCGTGGTATCGCAGTCCATCAGGAAGCCAATCGTGCCGGTGGGGGCAAGAACGGTCGCCTGAGCGTTCCGCAGGCCCACTTTGGAGCCGACGTCGAGGGCCTGGTCCCAGGCATCCTTGGCTGCGTTACGCAGATAATCAGGACAATGCGATTCGGGCAGGTCGTGCGCACGCTCGCGGTGCATGTTGATGACCTTAAGCATTGCCTCCCGATTGCTGTTGAATTGCTCGAAAGTCCCCATAATGGAGGCTATTTCAGCGCTTGTGGCGTAGGCGGTGCCCGTCATGACGGCACTGATAGCGCCGGCCAGCGCCCGCGCCTGGTCGGAATCGTATGGAAGCGCCAGACTCATCATAAGAGAGCCCAGATTGGCAAAGCCCAAACCGAGCGGGCGGAACAAATGACTGTTTACAGCGATGGCCTTGTCCGGATAGCACCCGTTATCGACCAGAATCTCCTGAGCGATGATAAACAGACGAATCGCCTTCTTGAAGCTTGGAACATCGAAAGAACCATCTTCCTTGCGGAATTTCATGAGATTCAGTGAAGCCAGGTTGCAGGCCGAATCGTCAACGAACATATACTCGCTGCACGGATTGGAAGCGTTAATCGGCCCGGACTTCGGGCAGGTGTGCCAGCGGTTGATCGTGCTATGGTATTGCACGCCCGGGTCGCCGCAGATCCTCGTACCCTCGGCAATCAATTGCATCAGCTCGCGCGCTGAGTACTCGCCTATCTTGTCGCCCGTCGTCACGGCGTAGGTGGCCCAGGGGGCATCCTTCTCCACCGCCTGCATGAATTCATCGGTTATGCGGACAGAAAGATTGGAATTCTGGAACATGACGCTGTCGTACGCCTGGTTATTGTGGTCACCGTCGTAGCCGGCCTCAATCAGCGCCCAGGCTTTTTTCTCTTCCTCGGTCTTGGCTGTAATGAATTCCCGGATGTCGGGATGGGTGACCTTGAGAGACTGCATTTTCGCCGCCCGGCGGGTCTTCCCACCCGATTTAATCACGGCCGCGATCTGGTCATAGACCCTCATGAAGCTCAAAGGCCCCGACGGCTTGCCGCCGCCGGAGAGCTTCTCTTTACTGCTTCGCAGCGTCGAAAGGTCGGTCCCGGTGCCTGAGCCGTGCTTGAACAGCATGGCTTCGCTCGCGGCCAGACGCATGATGTCTTCCATCGAGTCCTTGACCGACTGGATAAAGCAGGCGGAGGCCTGCGGATATTCATAGCTGTTTTCACAAGTGACGGCTTCTTTGCGCTGCAAATCCCAGCGGAAATTATGCTTACTGCCGCGCACGCCGTACACGTCGAAAAGACCCACGTTAAACCACACCGGGGAATTGAACGCCCCATATTGGTTTACGCACAGCCAGGTCAGCTCGTTATAGAAGATCTCGGCGTCTTCATCCGTGGCGAAATAGCCGTCTCTTCTGCCTCTGTCGGCAATGGCTTTGCAAACGCGATGGACAAGCTGCTTTACGGAGTTTTCCCTCTGGCCGGACTCGACGTCGCCGTAGAAGTATTTGCTGGCTACGACTTTCGTTGCCAACTGGCTCCAGCAAGCCGGGACTTCAATGTTTTCCTGCTCGAAGACCGCTTGCCCATTATCACCGGTAATCTTTGCCGAACGTGTTTCCCATTCAAGCTGGTCAAAGGGATGAACGCCCGGACTCGAGAAGGAGTGTTCTATCTTCAAGCCCATGGATTTGGAGGCTTTCATAGCTGTTTTCCGTAGCGATTGCTCTATTCTGAAAGGGTTCTCAGGGTCAAATTTATTAGCCATTTATACGCCTCCATGCGAAAAAATCAGCCACAATATATAGAATAATAACCGGGGATCACGCCAGATATAGTGGTCAAACCCGTAAATTTAGTATCGGCAGATTAATGACAATTTAAAGTCGTGTAAAGACCAAAGTGTGATTTTTCCGGCGCAATTTTCTCCGCACTTCTCTTAGTCCTTGCGGCTACTGAGCCTACGGAGAAAAAAAAATTTTGCGCGCGCCAATGTCTTTTCGACGATCTGATATTAGTGTTAAAATAATGACATGTCAGTCGAAGTGAATGAAAAATTTGAGACGATTCGCAAGCGAATAAAAGACCTGCCCACAGGGCCCGGCCTTTACTTTATGAAAGGCTCTGGCGAGCAGGTTCTATACATCGGCAAAGCGAAGAACCTGCGGTCACGGGTCGCCAGTTACTTTCAAGAGGGTGCGGACTTGGCCGCATCGCGCGGGCCGAAAATCACCGAGATGATCGGCAAGGTCGAAGCGGTTGATTTTCTTGAGACTTCGAACGAAGTCGAAGCGGTGCTGACCGAGGCCCGCCTGATCAAGGACATCCGTCCGCCCTATAATACCGACCTTGTTGATGATAAAACGTTTCCCTACATGGAAATAACGACCCGCGAAGACTATCCGGGCGTGTATATCACCAGAAAGCCTCACGCATCCGGCAGCCGATTGTTCGGGCCTTTTGCCAGTGCCAAGGACCTGCGGGGCGTTCTGGTCGTGCTTCAAAAGATATTCAAGTTTCGAACCTGCACGCTGGACATCTCAGAGGATGATCCGAAGCGTAAATTCTTCCGGCCTTGCCTCTTACACAGTATCAAGCAGTGCGTCGCGCCCTGTGCCGCTAAGATCGAGCGGCCCGAATACAAAAGAATCATCACGGACTTTGTTAAATTCCTTCGTTCCAGGCGATCTGCAATCCTCCGTCAGTTGAGAAAGCAGATGGCCGAGGCATCGGCGAGGCTCGAATACGAGAAAGCCGCGATGTTCCGCGACCGTATCAGGCTAATCGAGGCGCTCGACCGCCGGGGCACACCCGACCAGAACGTCCAGCCGGAGGTCTTTGCCGGCGATCCCACTGAAGCCCTTGTTCAACTGCGGGAATTGCTGGAAACCAGCGAGCCTGTCAGGATTATCGAAGGGATTGACGTGGCCAATATCGCCGGAGCCGAGGCGGTCGGGTCTTTGGTTAAGTTCATTGACGGCCGGCCCTTCAGAAGCGGCTACCGGAGGTTCAGAATAAAGACCGTCACGGGAATCGACGACTACGCCATGATCGCCGAAGTAGTCCGGCGTCGCTACAAATACGCCCTGCGGGGCGAGGAGCTCTGGCCCGACCTGGTGTTGATTGACGGCGGCCTGGGCCACCTGCGAGCCGCTGAAAAAGCCCTGCTGGAAATGAACGCTCCGCCGGTCAAAATCGCCTCGATTGCCAAGCGGGAAGAAGAAATCTACCTGCAGGGCCGGAACAAACCGCTGCGCCTGCCCGCACACTCGCCCGCTCGCAAACTCCTGCAATACGTCCGCGATGAAGCTCACCGCTTCGCCCAGCACTACCACCACATCCTGCGAAGCAAGAAAATGTTAGAATCGTAGGGTAGGCAAGACGGGTGTGGTGCTATGGGGTCGGCAAGAGCGACATGCTGGCCTGTGGCGTGCCCCCGTATGCGCCCATGTTGATGCGTCCACCGTTTGGGGCTGGTTCGGCGATCCAGTCCGAAGCCGGATTCCCGGCGTCGATACAGGGACTGGTCAGTACGTCCTGTACCCAGCTTTGGCTCACGGATTCCCATCGTCCCGTTTGCGACCGCAGGTGATAATCGCCCTGGACCCAAAAATCATCATTCGCATCGTCGGGCGTTCCGTTCAGGTTCGGCAACCCAGGCTCGGCGAAGCAGGGCGCTGCGTCGATATTGCCTTCGCCGGTCCAGCCGCCCTGGACGTCCGTGAAAGTAACTGTGGGCGGTGCATTGCTTTCAATCTGAACGCCGTCAGCATCGAAGCTGTTATAGTAAATGATGGAATTTGTAATGGTCGGCCTGAAGCCGGAAATGCCCCGGCCGGCGTTTGCTGCAATCGTGCAGTTGGTAATCGTCGGTAAGTCGCCCGAAACGCCGTGCTCACGATTCCCGGCTATGACGCAGTTGGTAAAGGTGGGGTAGTTGTAGAGGACAATCCGTCCGCCCTGTTTCGCCTGCATGACAACGCCGCCGCCCATGTTAGAGACAATTTCGCATCCTGTGATTGTTGGATTGCTGCCCTCGTGCAGTTCGATTCCAGTCCCTGCGTTGTTTTCGATGCGGCAGTTGGTAACGGTCGGCGAAGCCCCTGAGCAGTAGAGCCCCGTTTGCGTGCCGGTCACGGTCAGGCCGGCCAGTACGCAGCTTGCATCTTCGCCCCCGGCAAAGGTCACGACCGGGCCCCCGCTGACGGCGCCGGCCAGAACGGTAGCAGCTACCACAGCCGGATCGCCTGGGTTCGTCGAACTGATTGCCAGGTTCTTGCCGCCAAAATTGACGTTCTCGTAGTAAATGCCCTGGCCGATGATAATCGCGTCGCCGGGGCTGGCCTCATTAACCGCGTGCCGGATATGGTCGTACCTCAAACCGCTCGTAGCGTTCTGAACGCGTCCGTCCGCCGTGGCAAACGATGGGACAACCAGCTCGATGCCATCACCTGTTCCGAGATTGCGGGAGTATTTCTTTTCCACCGCGTTGTTCCAGTGCTCGTGAACGCCGAGGCTGGCCAGTCGTGTCCCGTCGCCTTCGGGGTCGTAAAAGGTCCCGGAAGGAGGATTATCCGCCTGGGCGGCCTCGTGGAGATAGTTCTCCGGGTTTCCCGTCACCTCCGTGCACCGTGGCTCGTTCCGCAGGAAATCAAGCGCCACGGAGTCGATGGCCACGGGGTCCTGCGACGCGAACATGCCGGAGAACCAGTCATCGCCGAAAGAGACCCACTTGATTACGTTGCCGCTCTGATGAACCGCCGGATAGAGTCCGTCGATGAAATACAGGAGGGTCTTGCCGGATAGTTGCCGGTGTCCATTCAGATTGACCAGGCAGTTATAGTTGTCCATGCCCTGGCTTCGGCCGCCGTAATTGTGCAAAGGCTCCGGCGTAAACGTGTTTCTCGATGGGAAATAGACCGACCCGAAGTGGTTTTTGGCGCACAGTGTAACGCCGTACAACGTGTGAGGCCGCAGCAGCGCCATGTTAATCAGATATTTGGCGCCGGTGACGCACCGCGGCAGATAGGCGGTTTCGGTCTTTGTGCGGAGCGGATTGGCGGCGTCGTAGGTGGCCGCCAGACGTCCGTTGCGCGTACTATTGGCGACAAACGTAATGCTCTGAAAATTCACGTCGGGATTGCTCCCGACCTTGTTATAGATCGGGTCGCCGATGTACCGCGAGGCATCGTAAATCGTAATCGCCGAGCCGGGCACGCCCACGACATTGATGAGCTGCTTGAGAAACGAATAAATCACGTGCGGACTGGGCATGCCCTGAGCCGCCCCCCACGTAGAGCCGCTGTCCTGGTTCATGTTAATTTTGATGGCGATTTTCTCGCCCGGCTGGTAGCCCGTCTCGCCGAAACCGTTGGTGCGATTGAAGTGCTTAAAAAGAGCGTCCCAGGCTGCCTGGTCGCTCGTCTGGCCCGTCAGCGTCTGGATGATCCTGGAGACCATCAAATCGACGGCGGCCTGATCCGTATTGTTATCGTCCCACCAGCGGCCGGATAAGCCGTCCCAGTTGGTGGCGTCCGGGTCGTGTATCCATACGACGCGTCCGGGATGAATTCCTTTAGCTACGCCGATCGGGCTATTAGGCGGCTCGCTCGGTGTAAATGCCGCTCTTGCCGGATTACTTGTGGTCGCACTCAGAGGCAACCATACGGCCGCGACGCCCACGCCAATGCAGAGCACCGCGATGATCCATCGCGATTGACGAAGGTGCCGCCTTGCCCTGCGGTAAGCTAAAGCCGAACCGAGCAGGCCGGTGAGCCAGATCACAAAACCGCTCGCAAGCGGCGCCGCCACGCGCTGGCACGGATACGTCGCCCGCGACGGCTTCGGTATCACGCGGATCAGAAACCAGACCAGCGAGAGCAATCCCACAATGGGACAGGCCCACATCAGCCAGCGATACTTGCCGCTGCTGCCGAGGTGCTTACCTGTTTTCGGGCAACGGTTCGACAGGCTCACTGCCCTGAGCGCAGTCGAAGGGTGCTGAACCTGGCCTGATGCCTTTCGGCGAGGCGTCAGATGTTTTGGTCTTACAAACAGCATTTTCGTACCTCCAAAAGCTGGCCCGCTCCGGCAGCCCTTCGGATGACGGATTACGCGGTCGGGACCGCAACCTCCTTTGTCTCGTATCCCTTTGTGCTCATTATAATATCATGGACCCGCGTATGCAATCCGGCCCGGCATTTTTACTGGGACGGACCTGGCGGCGGTGAGGGTTAGGTCCCTCGGCTCCGCTCGGGACACCTGCGCTCGCATGGCTTCGCCGGCGTGCTCGGTGCCTGGTTTAAAAACAACCGGGGCCCATACCGGAAGAACCGGCATAGGCCCCGGACTGATGCACCATCACGACGCTAAGGGTAGCGTAAAGCTCTTGCCTGCGGCTCGGTGTTACGGAGCCGGAGCAACAACCTCCGCACCACCATTGGCCACGTCGTTCATCAGGATGCGTGTCCCGTTCAACAGGATTTGATGCAGCTCGATGTTGCCACCACCACTGCGGTCAAAGTGCCGCGCCTTCAGCGGATAGTACCCGTCAACCGCAACCTGGAAGAAGTTCGAATCCACGTTGGAGTTACCTTTCGTCGCCGCTGTTCTGAGAACTTCCACGCCGCCGATCACGATGTACGCACCGTCATCACTGTTGGCGCCGACTCTGTAGAGGACA
>Ga0315295_10000036_pt1 | contig 119505 bp, 66 predicted proteins | sample YL17G14_0_MG_FD_204453 | JGI IMG/M metagenome (GOLD analysis project Ga0315295, IMG submission 204453) | Sediment microbial communities from Yellowstone Lake, YNP, Wyoming, USA - YL17G14_0 | ecosystem: Environmental > Aquatic > Freshwater > Lake > Sediment | place: USA: Wyoming | collected...
CCGCCGTTCGCGGAGAACCCGGCCAGCTTGCTGCTGCGGTCGAAGCGGTAACTGCCGTAGACCGTGACGAAATGGGGCACATAGCGGCCATGATGCCGGCCGATGATGGTCTTGTTGATGTCCTCGGTGATCTTGTTCGTGATGGTCCATTGGTAGCCAAAGCGCACCTGCGTGCGGGCATTGGGCGCCCACACGAGATCGGCGCTCAGGCCCTCGTTGAGGCTCTTGCCGACGTGTTCATACGCGCCGAGCGGCAGGTTGGGGTCGCCGGTCGGGTTGAAGATGTTGGGCGAATACTGGTTGAACTGCACCCCGTTCTGGATCTCCTGCGAGTAGGCGCCGACGGTGCCGACGAGCTTCGAGGTGAGATCCATCTTGACGCCGGCCTCGAGGCCGCGGGCAAACACGGGATTCATGGGTTCACCATAGCGGTTGACGCGGCCGGTCTCGATCGGCTCGCAGGATTCCGCATAGAGCGCGTAGAAGGAATAGCGGTCGCTGGGCTTGTAGAGCAGGCCGAGCTGCGGAGCGCCGGTGTCCTGCTTGAAAGTCTTGGGGGGCAGGTAGCGGTGCTCGGTCGGCGGCAGGTTGTTGCCCGCCGGATCGGCGCCGTTGTTGACGTTGTCGAACTTGATCTGGAACCAGCCGACCAGGGTGATCAGCTTTTCATCAAACCACTTGCCGGTGTGCACGACATACATCTGCTGGTTCTCGTCGCGGTTCCGGGAGCCCGCATTCAGGGGCGAGTAGTTGAGATCGGAGGGCCGCTGCGGCCGCGCGGACTTGTCGGCGATCGGGATATAACGGTAGCGCACATTGCGGGTGCCCGGATCGTAGTCCTGCATGAACCGGTTCATGTTGGTGTCCTCGTAATACTGGGCACCGACCAGCACCTGGTGCTTGGCCTTGAGCGCGTCGAACTTCGCGACGACGTCGGCGCGATAGGAATAGATATAGTTGGCGGCAAACATGTTTTCTCCCCAGCGCCCGCGATAGGAGGGTGCGCCGGTGACCGGATCGAGCCAGGGCTGGCCGTTGGATTGCTCGAAGGAGATCGAGCCGAAACCGCCGCGGGGCCAGTTGTATTGGTTGCCGAACCCGGACAGACGCACGTTGATGTGTTCGTTGATCCGCTGGTCCAGAATGGCGGTGACGGCGGTGAACCCGATCTCGTCCATCATCCACGGGCCCGAGAAGGTGGCGCCGATCGGATAGCCATATTTGTAGGCCACCGGCACGTCATACCCGCCCTGCGAAACGGTCATGATATTTTCGGTGAGAACCTTGTGGAACGCGGAGCGCTCGAGCTCGACGGTCAGCAGGGTGCCATCGTAGGGTTTCCACGCCAGCGACGGGGTGATGGTATTGAGTTCCTCGACTTCAAACTCGCGCTTGGGCCCGTTGGCACTGCCGTAGCCATCGGACTTCTGGTGCGCACCGGTCACGCGGAAGGCCATGTTCTTGCCGATCGGGGTGTTGATGTCGCCCTCGAAGCGGCGGAACTCAAAGCTGCCGACGGTGGTCTTGAACGAGGCGCTCTGCTGGCCCAAGATGGGCTTCTTGGTGATCGAGTTCACCGTGCCGCCCGGGTAGGAGACGCCATAGAGCACGGCGGCGGGGCCGCGAATGATCTCCACCCGCTCAAGGCTGGACGCGTCCAGGTGGTCGAGCCGGCGGAAATTGTTCACGAAGCTCTCGCCGGACTGGAAGCCGCGGACGATGATCGCGGAGCGATCGTCCTTCCGGGTGATGATGCCGGCGCTGTAGTCCAGCGCGTCGCGAAAATCGAAGGCGAGGATGTCATCCATGAACTGGCGCGTGACCACGCTGATGTTCACCGGAATATCCTTGATCGCCATGTCGATCCGGGTCGCGCTGGTCGAGTTCATCGCGATGTAGCCGGAATCGCGGGTGGTATTGACGACGAAGGTGGACAGCTTGACGATGTCCGCGTCAGTCTTCGCCGGAGCGGGCGCAGTCTGCGGGAAGGCGCAGGGGGCAAGGCAGCTCCACGCCAGGGAAGCGAGGAGCGCCGGATATGCTAGGGTTCGGTTTTTCATGGTTGGGGTTTTTTGACTTGGAGCCGGCCGTGATTTTGGGGCTCGAAATTTCAGCAGGAGGACCGGCCGCCGCAGGACCTCGATGGTTCGCGCCCACCGTGGCCTTGCGAGATGTCTGCCGCACAGACAGGGGACCCGATGGTGGCGTCGACCGCGGAAGGGGGAAGGGGGAAGGGGTGCGACATGCTTGGGAAGGGAAGGGGACCCAAGCCGGGGGCATCAGGTTCTGCCGGCTTGTCCCATCAGTCGGGCATCTTGGCAGATCGGTGATGACGAGATTATGACAAGCCGATGATCGTGGCGGCCGGCCGAAGACCAGGCCGACCCTCGGCCGGTTGCGCCGGCGCTGCCCGCAACGCGCCCGGAAGCGTGATGGCGGGGCGCAGGGAACGTCCACCGCCGCGGGCAAGGGCCGGGGTGATGGTCCTGCTTCACCCCGCTAGAGCATATTAAATATGAGTGTAGCCGTTTTTGCCCAGGTGGGCGCCGGTTTCCATCCCGGCGCCTGATTGGCAATACAGGTCGCCGATGTGGAAATCGGCGACCACCGACGGACACAGTATTATTTAAACTGCTCTAGACCACCCCGTTTCCCCCGGGGGCAAACATCCGTGTGACCACGACAACATACCGTCCGCAAGGCCGTTGCCCGGCTTGCGGGACAGGATCTGATCTCGCGGAAGCAATCCACGGATCAGGTTATCCACCGGAAACGGATACGCTTTCCCTTCGAAAACCAGTTTGGGCTCATCGAGCCGCGACATGCCCCGCCGTTGCGCAATTCGACGGGGAATTCGCCGGGGCGCGACGGATCGCCGGTCGTGGTCGGTTTCCACGATGAACCTCGGCATCACCGCGGACGGAGGCGGCGCGCCGTGGGCGCGGCCGGCCCTTCTCGCGCGGCCTACCTGACGGGATGCTCCATCAGGTATTGGGCCTCGGCCGAGCCGCCCTTTTCGTTGCCGCCGTCGGGCCCGCCGGTGATCAGCCAGAAGACCATGCCGGTGTCGGACACGTCGAAGGTCGACTTGACGTTGCGCGCATACAGCCACTTCCAGTTCGGATTGGACGCATTTTTCAGCCACACCCATTTCTCCGCGCTGGAGTTGAAGTCGTCCTCGCCGTTGCTGCTGTTCTGGTCGCTGATGTGGTGGAGGGTGGCCCCCAGTTTGCCCAAGTCCTCCCACTGGTGGGTCATCTCCGGGGTGTCGCCGTGTTTGTCGTTCCAGCCGGAATGCGAGATGCAGTGAATGAACTTCCGCTTCTCGGGTTCCACCGCATTGACGCAGCGCCACGCGGACTCCATCGGCCCCGCGCAGACATACCACAGGGGGTCCTGCTCCGACGACTTGTTCCCTTCCTGGCGGAAGTTCTCGATCGCGGCCGCGAGCTGCGACTGGTCGTTGAAAACCCGCGCCGGATCCAGGTCGAACCGCTGGGCGCCGCCGACGGCGCTCTCGATCATCGCGGCCTCCTGCCCGGCGCTGTTGCCCCCGAGATGATTGCCAAAATCATAGTGCACGAACCGGCTCTTCAGCCCGGCCGCATCGATCAGGGCGAGGGACAGCGCCGTCGCGCCGATGTCGTCCTTGTCGTGCAGATTGCCGTCGGAGGTGAGGGCGATGCGGCCGCCGGGGAACCTGACCTTGACCGGGGCCGCGGTGGTCTTGGCGGGAGCGGCAGGGGCCGGCTTGGCGGCGGCGGGGTCGGCCTTCGCCACCACCGGCTTGGGGGTGAGTTCGGTCACCTTCACGTTCGAGTAGACGGGGCCGAGCGTGGCAAACCCGCCGAAATGCGGACTCGTGCCCAAGGCGAGGAAGTTGAACCGGTCCACCGGTTCGGTGGTGGCGGGCGCGAAGCCGTCGGAGTAGACGAGCACGCGATCATCGATGGAACTCGTGACCTTCCCGTCCTGCCACACGATCTTGAAGTGATACGTGCGTTTGGGATCGAAGCCTTCCGGGAACGGTTCCCAGGTCTGGACCTTGCCGATGCCGCGGGAGTGGTATTCCAGCTTGAACGTCTTCCATGGCTTGCCCATGCGAATTTCCCAATTGTCGGTGTTGGCCAGATCCTTGTCTTCGTAATTCTCGAACAGCTGGCCCCACATGCTCGCGAAGATGTTCGAGGCCGTCGTCACCTGGTGGGGCGGGTCGAAATTGCGGACATCGAATTCCATCATCCCATCCGGCCCCATGGGCGGCAGGATCCAGATGACGCGGTCGTTGTCACCGGCCACGGTCCACCCGCCTTCCGGCAGGAACTTGCCGCCAAAGGCCTGGCCCTTGGTGGCGGCATTGAGGGGGTCGGAAAGCACGACGCGCGGCGTGGCGGCTGCGAGCGTAGTGGCAGCCAGGGCGAGGACGGCGAGCACAGGCGCGGCCCGCCGGATGACGGTAGAGAGCAACGGGGTGTTTTTCATAGGAAGCGAAAATGAGGGGTTTGAAATTGAAGCGGCCCCGCGTCCCTTTGGGTAGGGGACATCGGCGCCGGGGCGCCCGTCAGCCCGAGCAAAAGTCCGGCCTGCCGCGAGGGCAGGCCGGACTCGAGGTGACGGGAATTCGGGATCAAAGCTCCATGTCGAGCGACAGGAGGAATTCCTGCGGCAGGTCGCGATAGTAGGCATCGCGGGTGCCCGGGATGTAACCGTTGGTCCGGAAATTCAGGCTGTAGAGGTTTTTGATGCTGAAGTTGGCCTGGTATTTGACCTTGGCCCACTTCCACCCGTAACTCATGCCCACCTGCGCATTCCATTTGGCCTTCGCGTAGGCCGGCGCGCCAAAGCGATCATTGGTCCGCTTGTTCTTGCCGAACCACTGCAGGCCCGCGTTGAGCGCCAAGCCCTTCAGCCGGCCGTTGGTGAAGGTGTATTTGTTGAAGACGCTGACCTTGTGCTTGATGCCGTTCTGAAGCACCCCGATGTTGGCAACCTTGGTGTCCTTGGTGATCGTGATCTGCTTGAAGCCGTAGCTTAACACCGAGGTGAAATTCTTGACCGGATAGAAATAAAGGTCGGCATCAAAGCCCTCCGAGGTGAGTTCGCCGCGCTGGACGTTGGCGCCGCGCGGGAGATTCGGATCGGCGGTGGGATTGTTTTTGTTGGGCGCCTCGGGATCGTTGACGATGCGGTCCTTCTCCTTGATCTGGAAGACGCTCACGGTGCCGTTGGCCTTGCCGTCGAAGAGGTCGAACTTGCTGCCCACCTCGTAGATTTCGCCATACATCGGGCCGAACGGATTGTCGAAACCGTCGTAGGTGCCGGCGGTGCCCTGCATGGACTGGGAGTAGTTCGCATAAACCCCGATGCCCTTCGTCACGTAGCCGATCACGCCCACCTGCGGCATCAGCTTGGTGATGTCATAGCTGGAGGACTTGGCGAGGACCATGGACGGGCGGCTGTATTGCCAGTTCTTCAGCTTGAGCCCGCCCTGGTAGAGCCCCCAGAGGACGGACAGGCGTTCATTGAACCACTTGGAATGATGACTGAAATAAAGCGAGGTGGTCAGGTTGTCGTTTTCGTTCCGGTTTTGCGGCAGCAGCGTGGCCGGAACCGGCACCCTGAGATCAGGGTGGGGATCCAGGATCGGGAAGTAATCGAAATAGGTCTGGCCGGCGGCGTTACCGTAGATGTCGGTTTGCCCATGGTTGGTGTCATGCTGCCGGAGAAACCCCGCGACAAAGCTGTGGGCTCCGCCCAGGAAGTTGGTCTTGTAGGCGAGGCTTCCGCGGATGCCCTCCACATATTCGAGGCCGCCCCAATATTTCTGCCAGGCGCGTTTATAGAAAGGCGCGCCCCCGATGATGCTGATGCCCGTTTGCGTCGATTGCAGCCAGTCCTTCTTCCGGTCGTGGATGTTGTAATCCACGCTCACCACGAGGTTGTTGGTGAACCGGTGCTGCACGTTGATCAGGGTGTCGGCGACGTATTCCGGCGTGTCGCATTCGGGGCCGTCCCAGGCGGCGTTCGGATCGATGCCGTAACGGATGCAGAGGGGCACGTCGCCGTGCAGGCCCAGGCCGGTGACATCGTTGACGCGCTCGGTGGAGCCCCAGCCCTGGTTGCCGTTGCCGCGTTCGCCATTGACGTAGTAATACTCGAACTGTCCGCCAATCGAAGTCTTGTCGGTCATCTGGAGCAGGAGCGACGGCATGATGTTTTCCAGCCGACGGACCCGGTAGATGTCCTCAAAGTTCTGTTTTTCCATGCCGAGGGTCAGGCGGCCCGTGAGCAGGGGTTTCCCGTCCTTCCGGTAGAGCAGCCGGTGGTTGACATCGAGCATCATGTAGTAGCGGTCCAGCGGCGAACCCGTCAACACGCGCGCCTTGACGAAATCGCGGCCGGTGACGGGTTTCTTGGTGATGGAGTTGATCACGCCGCCCGGAGCGGTGACGCCATCGAGGGCCGAACTGGGACCCTTGATGACCTCGACCCGATCGATCGTGGAGGGCCCCATGTCGGAATAACGCAGGAAGCCATTGCGCAGAAACTGGAAAGTCGGGAGGCCGCGCACATTGCGGTTCTCGACGGAGCCCATCCAGCTGACAGCTTCCCGCTGGGCGCCGAGGAACATTTCAGGCGTCCCGCCGAACGCCATCGTGTCGTTCATGAACTCCTCGGTGACAACCTGCACGTTGAAAGGCACGTTCTTCAACTCCACCGGCAGGCGGGTGGCGCTTTGGACGTTGGTTGCCAGATATTCGTGCGACGTGGTGCCCAGCACCATGAAAGAGGACAGTTCGATGACCTCTTCCTCCACGGGTATGACCGGCTTGGGGGCGGGCTGGGCCGAGAGGCGAGGCAGGCCCAGCAGGATAGCAGCGAGCAAGAGCAGCCGCGGACTCAATTTGCGCAGGCAAATCGACAGCGGGTGGTCGGAATTCACAGTATTCATGGTATTCGAGGTCTATTGGTGGGGTTTGTGGGGGGCAATCGGATCGCGGCGAACCAGGGGATACCTCGTGGACCATCGTATGCTCCAGCTCGACTATTCGACTAGTGGCAGCAGATTATCCGGGGAGACATGACAAGAAGATGATGGGTATCACAGACAGATCCTGGCTGCGTCACTTCGTGCTCCGGGAATCACCGCCGGCAGATCAGCGCAACGCGGCGCCGGCCGACCGTGATCGACCTGGGTATGTATAATCGGGACTCAGGCAATTGAGCGTTGGTTTCCCTCGGAACGTGGCCGCACTAAAAGGTGGTCGCCGATTTCCACATCGGCGACAGGCGTCGGTATGGAAACCGACGCCCACCAACTGCATGAGCCCGGATAATAAACCGGTTTTGTGGGCCAGCGAGCTTGCTCGCGCCGTATCCGCGCCAGCCAGCAGGCGGCCTACCGTGGCTTGATTGCCCAAGAGCACGTTTGGCCAACACGCCCGGGATGAGGCCGGCCGCCACCGAGCGCTCGCGCAACGGGATCGGGGTGCGTGCAACCACCGATGGGCGGGAGCAGGGCCGGCCCGGCGGACAACTTACCGCGGCCGGACCACCAGGGACTCGACGATGGCGCGGGACGGCAGGTTGATGGCGAGCCAGACGCATTCGGCGACATCCTCGGGCTGCAGCATGGCGGCGCGGGCCGCGGCGGGGGGCGGCACCGGGCGCAAGGCAAGAATGGGCGTGTCCACATCGCCCGGGAAGATCGCGCAGGCACGGATGCCCCGGGCGCGTTCCTCGGCGTTGATCGATTGGGTCAGACCGGTCAGGCCGAATTTCGCCATGACATAGGCCGGGCCGGCCTTGGCATTGGCGATCAAGCCGGCATCGGAGACGATGTTGACGATGGTCCCGGCGGCCTGCCGGCGCATCGTCGGGAGGACGGCCTGCACGCAGAAGAACGCCCCTTCGAGGTTGGTGGCGAGCAGCCGGCGGCAGTCGGGGCGGGACAGCTCCTCGAGGCTGCGGCGCGGCGTGTTCGTGCCGGCGGCATTGACCAGCACGTCGATCCGGCCCAAACGCGCGAGCGCGGATGCGACGGCCTGGTCGACCCGCGCGCCGTCGCCGATGTCGCAGGGGAGGACGGCGAGCCGGCCGGCGGCGGCGGGACCGGCGGCGGCGAGGGTCGCCTCCAAGGCAGCGGCGCGCCGGCCGAGGAGGGCGACCTGCCAGCCGGCGGCGGCGAGCTTCAGCGCCACGGCCCGGCCGATGCCCGAACCGGCACCGGTGACGAGGGCGACTGGGGAAGCGGGAGTGGTCATGCGGGGGAAGGATAAGACCGTCAGGGCTTACGGCGAAAGGATAACCTTGAGGAATCCGGTGCCCTCGCGGGAACTCAGGCGGGCGAACCAGTCCGCGCCTTCCGCCAGCGGCGCGACGGCGGAGATCAGCGGAGCCACGCGGATGGCCCCGCTCGCCAGGGCCGCGAGCGCCGCCGGATATTCACCGGCCGACGCGCACGATCCGAGGATGTTCAGCTCGCGCGTGACCGTCGCCTGCAGGGGAAAATCCTGGGTGGCCGGAGACACGTTGCCCACGAGCACCGCGGATCCGCCGCGCCGCAGGGCGGACAGCGCCAGGTTGACGGTCGGCGTGAGCCCGACCGCCTCGAAGGCGAGGTCGGCGCCCCGGCCGCCGGTGAGGCGGTTCACTTCCGCGACCAAGTCGTCCGTGCCGGAATGACAGGTGGCGGTGGCGCCGAGTTCGCGGGCGAGCGCGAGCCGCGCGGCGGACAGGTCGGCCGCGACGATCCGGGCAACTCCCGCCATCCGCAGTGCCTGCACGACCAGCAGTCCGATCATGCCGGCACCGATGACCACGGCGGTGTCGGCAGGAGCGGTCCGCACCCGGCCGACGGCGTGCAGGGCGACGGCGACCGGCTCCGCCATCGCGGCGTGGGAGAAGGGCACGCGGTCGTCGAGGCGGTAGAGCAACCGCGCGGGCACGTTGAGGAACTCGGCGAACGCGCCGTGCTGGCGATACTCCGCGGGCGCGACGCCGAACACCCGCCGGTCGGCGCAGAGGTTGACCCGGCCCGCGCGGCAGCAGTCACAAACTCCGCACGAGCGGGTGGAATCAAAGGTCACGCGGTCGCCCGGCCGCCAGTCGCGCACGGCGGCGCCGACCGCGGCAATCTCGCCCGCCGCCTCGTGGCCCATGATGAGCGGGGGCTGCCGCCGGCCGGTCGAGCCGTCCCAGCCATGCACATCGCTGCCGCAGATGCCGCACGCCCGGATGCGCAGGCGCACCTCCTCCGGCGCCGGTGCCGGCGGGTCGGGGAAGTCGACGTAGCCGAGCCGGGATGGAGCGGTGAGCAGCAGGGCTTTCATGCGGGAAGAGGAAAACGCGGGTCAGCGGAAAGGGAAGGGCCAGAAGGAGGACAGGAGCAAGGCCTGGCCGAGTCCGGCCACCGACAGAATGCTCAGCAAGACGCTCCAGGTGCGGAGCGTTTCGCGCTCCGTCAGCCCGCCCATGCGGCCCACCACCCAGAAGCCGCTGTCGTTCATCCACGAGAGGAAGAACGAGCCGTAGCCGATGGCGAGATAGAGGTAAAACGGATGACAACCGAGGGGGCCGCCGGCCGCGATCGACTGGATGATGCCGGTCGCCGTGATCATGGCGACCGTGGCGGAGCCCTGCGCCACCCGGATGACCATCGCCAGCAACCACGCCAGCAGCACGAGATTGAGGTGGCGCCCCTCGGCGAGGTTGCGCACGGCCTCGCCGAGGCCGGCGTTCTGGATCATCGCCCCGTAGGCCCCGCCCGCGCTGGTGATGAGGATGATCACGCCCGCCGTCTCCAGGGGCGACGCCAGCGTGTCGGCCAGTTCCCCCAGGCGCCGGCCGCGGGTCCGCATGAGCACGGCCACGGCCACCATGGTGCCGAGCAGCATCGCGACGTTCTTGTTGCCGAGGAATTCCGCCACGGCCCACCAACCGGCCGCCGCGCCCGCCGGGCGCGCCAGGGCGAGAAACGACGCGCCGCCGATCAGCAGCACCGGCAGGGCCACCGGGAGGATCGCCGGCAGGAAGGCGGGCAGGTCCGACTCGGGCCGGGCGGACCAGTCGGTGGCCGGCGCGGCCGCCACCAAGCTCTCGCGCAACGGGATCGGGGTGCGCGCATTCAGCCAATGGGCCAGAAGCAGGGCCAGCCCGGCGGGCACGAGGCCGCAGGCGATGCCGCCAAGGATGGCGACGCCGAGATCCAGCCGCAGCATCTCCGCGACGATCAGGGGCCCGGGGGTGGGCGGCACCGTGCTGTGCGTGATCACGCCGCCCCCGCACATGGCCATCAGGTAGAGCAGGTAGTTGCGGCCGGTCCGGCGGGCGAGGGCGCGGGCCAGCGGCACGAGCAGGAAAAACACGGTGTCGAAGAACACCGGGATCGCGAGGACGAAGCCGCTGGCCAGCAGCGCCACATCCGTGCGTTTTTCGCCGAACACGGCGACGCAGCGCCGCACGATCTTGTCGGCGGCGCCGCTTTCCATGAGGCACACGCCGATGATGGCGGCCAGGGCGATGGGGAACGCGATCTTGCCGCAGGCGGCGCCCATGGCCGCCACCGCCGTTTCCACCGCGCCCACGGCGCCACCCGCGCCCGGCCGGATCAGCGCCGCGGTGATGCCCACGAGCAGCGCCGCCAGCATCAGGGCGAAGAACGCGTGGATGCGCCACCACTGCACCGCCACGACGACAAAGGCGACGCTCGCGGCCAGAAGGATTAACGGGGCGGTGGTGGCGGTCACGGATGAGGCGGGCTGGAGCGCGGATCAGATTGGATCATCGGCGGACTGGCGGGGAGCAAAGACGAAGCAACGGCGACAAGTCGAGCCTTGCCTGGCGAAGACCAAACCGGCGGGCGGCGGGGCATGGGCCGGAGAAGGCCGGGGTCAGAAGAGGAACTGGAAGCGGGTGCTCAGCCCATCGATGGTGTTCTCTTCGGCGGTGCCGGTGATGCGGCCGGTGGCCTTGGCGTGGTCGTAGCCGAAGGCGAGGCGCACGGCGTTGCCGACGATGTAATAGTTGCCGCCGAGGTAATACGAATCCAACCGGTCAAAGTTGCCGGTGGCCGGAGCGTTGCGGATCAGGGAGCCGGGAGAGACGCCGATGCCATCGGAGTCGACCGAGGAGAAACGCACGACCGCCTCCCACTTCTTGGCAAACCGGAACACCGGTTCGATCATGTAGCCGACGAGTCGGGCGTTGGGAAGCCCCGGCCGCGGGTAGGAGGCGGTGACGATTTCGGCGAGCACGTCGAATTGCTTGCCGAGGTAGTGCACATGGCCGGCAAACGCCGAGACCCGCCCGCCCGGGAGATAGTCAGGCTGGCAGGCGGCATCCGCGCCCAGATCGATCCGGCCGTCCCCGGCGGCGAGGTTGGTGCCCACGCGCCCCCAATAGGCCAGGCCGTTCGAGACATTGCCGGCGTAGCCGGAACCGTTCTTGGCGCCGGCGTTGGTGACCGCGACCGCATAATAGGGGCCGGTCGCGGCGCTGCTCTTCAGGTGCAGACCCGCGAGTTTGCTGCCGATCCCGCGCCCGGTCTGCTCGACGACGGCCCGATGGGAGGCGGAACGCTCCACTCCCTTGAGCACCGAATCCGAAATGGATTCCTCCATGAGGAACGGCACCTTGGTCTGGCCGATCCGCAATTCATGCTGCGGGATGCCTTTGTAGGTGACAAAGGCCTGGTTGAGCGTGTTGGAGGCGGCAAAGTCCGCCGTGAACGTGCCCGACCAGTCGGGTGCGATGTCCCCGGTCAGTTCCAACTCGATCCGGCGCAGCGAAAAAGTGTTGCGATCCGCGAGGGACGGGCCGTTCGAGACTCGGGTCGAGAACGTCTCCCATTGCGGGTGGAGCTTCCCGGCGACAATCAGGCGGGTGACCTCCTTCTGTTTCGGCAACGCCACGACCTTGGGCATCGCCGCGGCCGGTGCGGCCGTCGGAGCGGCGGCGGTGGTCTCACGGCTGGGGCCTGGCTTATTTTCCCCGGCCAGCTGGAGAATGCTGGCGGATTGCTCGCGGGTCAGGGTGCCATTCCTGGCCAGCGTGCTGAGCAGCTCCTCGAGCGCCCGGTTGGTGTCGGCATGGAGCAACGTGGCGCCGGAAAGCGCCAGGCAGGCCAGCAGTCTCGTGGAGGGAAAGCGGAGGGATTTCATTTTCAAGGGAGTTGATGCATGCTGAAGATAGTCCGGACCATATCAACTCCGAGATGAAATTAAGATGATCTGCCCAGGGTCGGGGCGAAGCCTCCGGGGCGCGATTTTATTCCCCGCGGGCCCCATACAAGCTGGCTCCGGTTTGGCTGCTGGCTGAGCCGGAAATGAGAATGGAGGAGGGCCTGGCGGTGGTCTTGATCAAAACGCCTCGGGGTTTGTCCGGAGGATCTTTTGCTCCCGGGCTTCCGCCAATCGCGGCCGGTCGGCACCTGTTCGCGGTGAACGGTTTCCCGTGCTTCCCGGAGCCCGGAATGACGCCATCATGACCGGCCTCTCAGCGGACTCATGCAATTGAGCGTTGGTTTCCCTCGGAACGTGGCCGCACTAAAAGGTGGTCGCCGATTTCCACATCGGCGACAGGCGTCGGTATGGAAACCGACGCCCACCAACTGCATGACTCCGTATAGGCCCATCATCTTGCCATCATGTGTGCTTCGGCAAGCTGCCGGCATTCGAATCACCGGCACTCGGGAACAGTTTGTCCACGAGGATTCCCCCGTTTGCCGCGATCCGATTCACCCCACCAAACCCTGCAATCGGCCTCAAACACCATGAATACAGCAAATCTCCGTCTCCGGACGTCGATTCCCGCGCGCCAGTTGACTCCCCGCCTGCTCTTGCTAACCGCCCTTCTGCTGAGCCTGCCGCGACTCTCGGCCCAGCTCGCCACATCGCCGGCCGCACCCGCCAAGCCCATCGAGCCGGAGCCCGTGCTCGTCCTCTCCCCGTTCGTCGTCGAGGCTGATGCCGACGCGGGTTATGTATCCAGCAGCACGCTGGCCGGGAGCCGGTTGAAGACGGACTTCAAGAACATCGCCTCCCAGATCACGGTGATGACCCCCGATTACCTGGCGGATATCGGGGCGGTCAGCGCGGAAGGCGCTTTCCCCTACAGTCTCAATGTGGAGAACCTCGCGGAAAACGTCGGTTCCGGCGATTACGGCACGATGAACAACGACGGCAAGGCCAACACCCGCAGCCGCGGTCTTTCCGCCGCCACCACCTCCCGCAATTTCTTCAACTCGCAAATCAAGCAGGACACCTACAACACCGGTGATCTCGGAATCACCTTTGCGAGCGGGCCCAACGCCATCCTTTTCGGGCTGGGCAGCCCGGCGGGCATCATCGATGTGCGCCTGAACCGGGCCCAGGCGGTGAAGAAAGGCGGGTTGCGCCTGCGTTACGACGCGCATGGCACCCAGCGGGCCGCGGTCGACTACAATCTGCCGATCCTCTCGGGCAAGACGTTTGTCGCGGCGCGCATCGATGCGCTCTACGACAATTCCAAATACGCCTTCGCGCCGTCCTACGACAGGCAGAAGCGCATCTTCGGCACCGTTGGACTCGGCTTGTTCCACAACCGCGTGCACTTCGACGTCTCCGGCGAATACTTGGACGAGAAATCGTCGCGCCCGGCCTATACCGTGGCCAAGGACGCCGCCTCGGTGTGGTTCGATCCCGCGGTCCCCGGGAATCACACGGGCTGGAAGCCCGGCGACGCTTTCGCCGGCAAGACCGTCTTCAACCGGCAGGGCGGGCCGACGCCCAGCTATGTCTATGGCGCGGGGGTGACTGCGCCGGGCATGTATAACTACGACGGATTGGTGCAGGTCATGACCCTGGGCAATTGGCTCGGCAACAACGGGCTGCTTCCCTCCACCTTCGACACCTTCCGGGGAAACACGCTTTACGACGATGCCCTGTATCCCATCTACAAGTATGCCCTCTATGGTGACACCCACCTGGCGTTGACGCGCGCGAAAAACGTCACGGCCCTGGGGCAGATCAAGGTGATCGATGACCTCTACCTGGAAGTGGGCGCCATGTATGAATCCTTCGAGGGCAAGAGTTCCGACATGTTTCTCGGCGGCCAGATGTCGTTGAATCTTGATCCCAACTTGTATTCCCCCACGGTCAGCAGTGCGGCCGGCGGCCTCGCCAATGTCCCCAATCCCAACTACGGGAAGTTCTTCCTTGATGGCCAGGGCCGGGGACAATTGATTTCCGACTGGGACAAGGAAGTGCGCGCTTCGCTGGCCTATGAGTTCGACGCCGGACGGCGGCTCAGCGGCCTCGGCCGGTTCGCCAAGATGCTCGGGATGCAGCGCTTCGTGGGCCTGATCAGCGCCAAGGAGCAGCAGCGGATCAGCCAAAGCTTCAACCGCCTCACGATGGACAACGCCGATGGCAGCACGCCCGCCATCATCACCGCGACATCGGCGATAAAGCCGGCGGTCGACAATGGCGTCACCAATTACTTCTATCTGAACCAAAACAACCGGCGGTTCCATTTCCGCGAGTATATCGATGTCAACGACCCGATCTACAAGTGGGGCAGCTGGGGCGGGCTCGACCCCTTTGGCACCTGGACCTTGAAGGATTACAACGGGAAGGATTTCCAGGTGGCGCTGTTCGACGGCGTCGGGGCGCCGAGTTCCCCGAACAGCCGGCGCAATATGCTCATCTCGAAGGGGCTGACCTATCAGGGTATGTTCTTCCGCGATCGCCTCGCCCTCACCTATGGCAAGCGGTGGGAAAGCCTCGACGCAAAGGAACTGGACATCGGCTGGCGCACGCAGGATCGCATCACGGGATTGGTGAAGAACTACCAGGACGGGGCGCCTTGGGGACAGTATGCGGCCAGGCCGTCAATGACCAACGATTCGCGGGGCGCGGTGGTGCATGTGTTCCCCTGGCTGTCATTGCACTATAGCCGATCCACCAACAACGACACCGTGTCCCAAAGCCACGACATCACGGGCGCACCGACTGATGCGACCACCGGGGTTGGCAAGGACTACGGCGTGCGCGTCGCTTTCGGCGGCCTGACCCTGCGCTACAATCGGTTCGACAATCAAAGCAAGAATGAGGACGCCGGCAGCGTGTTCAACAATCTGCGCGACAATATCTCCAACCTGGAAATGCGGCTCCAGGCCACCAATCCGAACGAGTGGCAACCCTACGGCAAGAGCGCTTCCGCCGAGGGATTCTATCCCCAGTTGCACCAGTCGATCGGTCGCGATTATTACCGCATGACGGCCGACAGTGTGTCCACCGGGCAGGAACTCGAAGTGGCCGGGCGGATCAAGAACCTGGACGTCCGCGTCACCGTGGCGAAAACCAGGTCGGTAAAATCGAACATCAGCCAGTCTTGGCTGCAATACGTGATCGACCGGCAGCCACTGTTTGAGAACATGAAATGGTATGACGTCATCTCCGGCCTGCCGGTGGTCCGGGTCGACAACGTTGGCGGGACGCTCGTTCCTGTCCTGGGCAATCCGGGCGACGCCCCGGTCACCGGCTGGCAAAACGTGCTCTTCAAGGACAACGCTTCCCAGACCATCTACGACTACTACCTGAACACCGTCCTGGCCAACACCTACTACCGGACCATCCAGCAGGATGGCCGCACCAACGACGCCATCCGCCAATGGCGCATCAATGCCAGCATGGCCTACCGAATCAATAAAAACTGGCGCACCGGCTTCAGCACGCGCTATCGCGACAAGGCAGTCATCGGCTATGGCACCAGAACTGACAATGTGCCGCTGCTCGGAGTGCCCACCTCGATCACGGTCATCGATCTCAATACTCGCTTCTACACCGCGGCACAGTGGTTCTTCGATCCCTTCATCTCCTACAAGGGCACTTACAAGAAGCTGCCCTATACCGTGCAGCTGAACGTGAGCAATGTTTTCGACAAAAGTGAGATCTATCCCATCCTCGCCTATTCGAAGCCCCTCGACACAACCAATCCATTGTTGGCCAACTGGAAGAGCGGCGCGACTGCCTCTTATGTCCTGCAAGAGCCGCGCAATGTCGTTCTATCCTTAAGCGTCGGATTCTAACGCTGCAGCCCACGCGTCCTTCGGGACGCGTGGGCCCGGTGGATTTCGGGCCATCCCGCCATCCCGGGTCAAGCCGCGTATTGTCGGGCGCGCCAGTGCGGGTGGCGACGGGGAGAGCGGGGGTAGCGGCGGCGGGGATATTCACCGCCCGATCGAACTTGGCAGCCAGGTGTTGCGCGGCATCCGCATGATCTCGGCCGGGGCCCGTTGCATGGCGAGCAGCGCCGCCATGGTCTTCATCGGCGAATCGACGTGGGTGAAGAACTTCTTGTAGCCGGCGCACAGGTAATTGAGCCCGGGCTCGCCGTCCGGGGTTTGCAGGAAGCGGTGCTTGGGGCATTCGCCGTGGCAGGCGAAACGCACGGGGCATTCGCGGCAATAGCGGGGCAGGCTGGCCGACTTGGCCTTGCCAAAGGCCTGCTGCGGCGGCGAGTCCACCAGCGAGGCCAGCGCAGCGTTCATGAGGTTGCCCAGCCTGTAGCGCGGGTAGACGTAGTGATCGCAGCTGTAGACGTCGCCGTTGTGCTCGATGGCGAGCGCCCGGCCGCAGTTTTCCGAGAAGATGCAGATACCGGCCGGTTCGCCGGCCCAGTTGGCCAGGGCGGCATCGAAATGCTGCACAAAGACCTTGCCGACGTCGCGCCGGACCCACTCGTCGAATATCCGGCAGAGGAAATCGCCGAATTCGACGGGACGCACGCTCCACGGGGTGACCTGCCGGTCGAGCGTTGCGGCTTCGGCGTGATCCGGCGGCGGGGCCAGCCAGAATCCAGCCGGCGCGGAGCCCTCGGTGGCGGTGCGCTCGACGATCGGGATGAACTGGATGTAACCCGAGCCGACCTCGCGCAGGAAGCGGTAGACCTCCAGCGGATGGGTGGAATTTGCCCGGTGGACGGTGGTGAGCGTGTTGAATTCGACCTGGTGCCTTTTGAGCACCCGCAGGCCGGCCATGACCTGCGCAAAGGTGGGACGGCCGCCCTTGTCCACCCGGTAGGCGTCGTGCATGCGCTCCGGTCCGTCGATGCTGATGCCGACGAGAAACCGATTGGCGGCGAGGAACTCGCCCCATTCGTCATCGAGCAGCGTGCCGTTGGTCTGGAAAGCGTTCTCGATGGTCTTGCCCTGTGCATGGCGCCGCTGCAGGGCGACGGCGTCGCGATAGAACTGGACGCCGAGCAGAGTCGGTTCGCCGCCTTGCCAGGCAAAATTGACCACCGGACCCGGTTGCGCGGCGATGTAGTCGCGCACATAGGTCTCGAGCACGGCGGGCGTCATCCGCATGCCGCCCGCATCGGTATACAGCTTCTCCTTCTCCAGATAGAAGCAGTAGCTGCAATCCAGGTTGCAGCGCGACCCGATGGGTTTGGTCAACAGGTGGAACGGTGCCTGGGCCGGGGGCGAGGCAGGGCGCATGGCGGAGGGCGGCGGCATCAAGCGAGCGAACCGGGAGGTTGGGCACGAGGCAAGCTGCCAGGCAAAGGCTGACCTTTGCCCGGGACGGAAGCGAAACGGACGGGGACCATGTTGTCATCGTTCATGGCGCTCCGTTCATTATCTGCCGGGCGCCTTGGTTGTCCGGGTCGATCCGCAGGGTCCTTTGGGCTGCAGCGCGCGCCCCGGTCTGGTCGCCGGCCCGCAGGAGCACCGTGGCCAGGGCATAGGGATAGTCGGCGACACCGGGCGAAAGGCTTTCGGCCTGGCGCAGGGCGTCCGTCGCCTCGTTCAATCGGCCGGTCTGCGCGAGCAAGAGGCCGAGGTTATACCAGGCGCGGTCGAAATCCGGCTTGCGGGCCACCGAGAGACGCAAAGCGCTTTCGGCTTCGGCCAGCAGACCGGCTTCCGCGAAGGCCAGCGCCGCGCGCAGCGGCAGGGTCGCATCGGCGGGCGCCAGACCGGCCGCCCGGGAGAACTTGCCGCCGGCCTCGGCGCTCCGGCCCAATCCGGCCAGCACCATGGCTTGCGCCTCGAGAATACCGGGCGAGTTCGGGTCCCAGGCCGCCGCCTGCGCCATCTCCTTCTCCGCGGCCTCCAACTGGCCGCGATTCGCCAGATCCTGCCCCAGGCGCAGGCGGCCGGCGGGCTGGTCCAAGGCCAGCGCCAGATACTCATCGAGTTCCTTGCGTTCCGGCGAACCCGCGACCAAGCCGGCCGAGAGCGCCCATTCCGCGTCCAACCGGACCAGTCGCATCGGATCCCGGAGCATCGGCGGCAGGAGCTGGCCGGCCGGTGCCGTTCCCGTCAGCAGGCGCACGGCGGCGGATCGCACGAGCGGGTCGGCGTCGGCCAGCGCGAGCTGTCCGGCCGCGGCCACCGGCCGGTCCGGGGCGTGGGGCATGAGCAGGGAAAGGTAGGTGGCCCGCCAGGCGGGGATGTCTTCCTTTTGCAGCAAGGCCAGCAGGGCGGCGGCCGCCTCGCTTTTCCCCGCTTGGGCGGCGGCGACGGCGCGGGCGCGGGCGCGCTGGCGGGAATCCATCTTGGCCCCATACCATTCGTCGGTCCGCGCCACGGCCCAGTCCACCGGTTTGTCCTGATGGCAGCGGCCGCAGGCGTTGGGGATGCCGAGTTCCCTGGTCAGCAGAGGATCCGGCTTGAGCCAGCCGTGGTCGTGGCGCGGGGCACGCTGCATGTAGGTCGTCGTGGGCATGTGGCACGAGACGCAGTTGTTGCCGGTGCTGTCCTCAGCGTGATGCGAGTGTGCCACCGGGTCGATCGCGATGGCCCGGGTGCCGCTGGGCTGCACGCGGCCGGGAGCGGCATGACACTGGAGGCAAAGCAGGTTGTTCGTCGTCGGCAGGATCGTCTTGGTGGTATGCGGATCGTGGCAGTCGAGACAGGTCACGCCCGCGTGCCCCATGCGGCTGAGCAGCATCGAGGTCCAGTTGAAATCCTCGTCGCGCTGCTGGCCGTCGGGGTAGAATGCCCCGGTCTCCACCGGCAGGTTGAGCCGGTAATGATCGTAGTAGCTGTCGCCGGGCTGGGAAGCGGACGTCAGCAATTCGTTGCGGGCGTGGCAGGGGGCGCAGGTCTGCATCATCTTCTGCCGGTCACCGTGGAAGGGCGCCGGCGCCGTTTCCTTCACCGCATCCTTGGCCCCGTGACCCGGCTTGGTCGGGCCATGACATTGGATGCAACCCACGCCCTGCTCGACCCAGGATGAACGGTAGGTGTCGCGGGCCGCGTCGTAGTTCTTCGCGTAACCGGTCATATGGCAGTGGGCGCACATGGAGTTCCAGTTCATGCCGCGGCCGGTCCAGTGGCCCCACTCGCCGGGCTGCCGGCCTTCCCGGCCGAAGACATTGAACCATTCCTGCCGTGCCGGGTCGTAGGCCAGCTCGTGGGGCTGCCAGCGGCCGCCGGGCGCCGGCAGCAGCGGCTGCCAGAGGGGCTGGTGGCCGAGCACAAATTCCGGCGCGGTCCCGGGGCCGATGCCCGCTGGCGGGAAAAACTTCGCAAAGGCTGTGCCGTCGGCGGCCGGCGAAACGGGGCGGTTGGCCATCGCGTGGTCCGTGGGGCTCCAGGCCGTATAAATTTCCGCATGGCACTCGCGGCAGGAAACCGAGGTTTGGGCAACCGCGGCGGCAACGGTGCGCGGAACCGCCGCCACCGGACCGGTGGGACGCCCGCAACCGGCCAGCCCCGTGATCAGCATCGCGCCGCCGCCGATGCAAGTGGCGCACCGGCGGATCCACGGGAAGACGTCTGCAGGATAGGTGGTCAAGCTCCCCGGGAAACTGCCGTTTCGGAGGGAGCGAAGACAAGCTTTCCCGCCGCGGGGGAGAAGTCGCCGGTGCCGGACAATGCCCTGAGGCCATCCACCGGAAGCGGGCGAGCAGCCGGCGTCTGATGACGGCGGCAAAAGGCAGCCGGGGTGCATCCGCGTGGGTCCCCGCTCAGCGGATGGCATTTTCCGTCACCGCGTCGAACAGGTGCAGGCGGTCAAGGTTCAGGTGAACCTGGGCCACGCGGGCGAGGGGGAAGTCCGCGCCAGGCGGCAGGCGGGCGACGAGGGCGCTGGTGGCGGTGCGGAGATGCACAGTAAGTCTCCGCCCCCATGGGCTCGCGGAATTCCATGCGCGCGGAAACGGGCGCGGTGTGGTGGCCGGGGGTCTCGGAAAAATCCTCCGGCCGGATGCCGAGCACGACATTGCCCCCGGCGAGGGAAGCCGCCGCCGCGGCCAACGGGGCGGGCAACGCCAGGGTGAGGGCCGGGCGTAGAGCGTCAGGGGATCGTCGAGTTGCAGGATCCGGCCGTCCTTCATCACGCAGTTGCGGTCCCCCATGGTCATGGCCTCCACCTGATCATGGGTGACATAGATCATCGTGGCCTTCAGGCGCCGGTGCAGGCGGGAAATCTCCATCCGGGTCGAGCCGCGCATCTTGGCGTCCAGGTTGGAAAGCGGCTCGTCGAAAAGGAACACCTTCGGCTTCCGGACGATGGCCCGGCCCACCGCCACGCGCTGGCGCTGGCCGCCCGAGAGGGCCTTGGGGCGGCGCTCGAGCAGGCCCTCGAGGCCCAGCAGCAGGGCAGCTTCCTTGACGCGTTGGTCAATTTCCGCCGCGGGCAGTTTCTGCAACTTGAGCCCGAAGGCCAGGTTCTCGAAGACGTTCATATGCGGATAGAGTGCATAATTCTGGAAGACCATCGCGATGTCGCGGTCCTTGGGGAGCACGTCGTTCACCACCCGCTCACCAATCCTGATGGTGCCCGCCGTGATATCTTCGAGGCTGGCAATCATGCGCAGGGTGGTGCTCTTGCCACTGCCGGAAGGACCAACCAGCACCATGAATTCGCGGTCGTGGACGACGAGGTTGATGCCCTTGACCGCGGTGACATCCTTGCCGGACTTGTCGGTGAAGGTTTTGACGAGGTTTTCGATGATGACTTGAGCCATCGGGAGGAGGGGTGTTCAGGAATGCGTCAGGTTTGGACTGAGGCGGACTCAGGCAATTGAGCGTTGGTTTCCCTCGGAACGTGGCCGCACTAAAAGGTGGTCGCCGATTTCCACATCGGCGACAGGCGTCGGTAGGGAAACCGACGCCCACCAACTGCATGAGCCCGACTGAGGCGGGGTCCGCCGGGGTGCGGCGGGCCAGTTGTGACATCGGCGAATATATCCGTTTCCGGGGGGGGCGAGGCAAGCAACCTCACTGGCCGGCCGCGCCAGGCTGCTGGTAGAAGACCCGCAGCTCCGGTTTGACACCCATGAGGGCCTGGGCCCGCTGGAGCGCCTTCTTGGTCGCCAGGGTGGGATTCTCCTCGGCGGGGAAAATATTCTCGCGGCCGATCTTCTCCATGAGGCCGCTGCGTTTGAGCACGGCGGCCACGTCGCCGAGGACCCCGGAGATGAGCAGATGTCGGCCTTGCGACTGAAGGTATTCCAAGAGTTGTCCCAGGGCCATGACCGTGGTGGCATCAAGGTGCCGGGCGTTCTTCATGCGCAGGATGAAGACCCGGATGTTGGGATCCTCCGCCAGCCGCCGGATCCCGTCCTGGAAGATGTCGGCCGCGCCGAAGAACAGGTCGCCCTCGACGTGCACGATGGAGACCTGCGGGCTGTTGCGCTCGACGGGGGTGTCGATCTGGGTCAGCTGGCCCTGGTCGTTGAAAGCGTGTTCCAGCAGGGTGGGCGCACTGGCCTTCTGGAGGAAAAGCACGAGGGACATGCCGATGCCGGTGTAGATGGCGGTGTCGAGTTTCAAGAAGAGGGCCGCGATCACGGTGACCCAGAAGACCATGGCGTCAGCCCGGGTGGCCCGGCGGACAATGAAGATCTGCGCAGGCTGGAACAGCCGGATGGCGATGACGATCAGGTAGGCGGCGATGGCCGCGATGGGGATGTAGGCCAGCAGCGGGGAGAGGACCAGCACCAGGAGGAGCACAACGCCGCTGCCCGTGATCACCGCCCATTGGGTGCGCGCTCCGGCCTGGAGGCCCGCGGCGCTGCGGAGGAAGGAGGCGGAACCCGGCATGGCGCCAAAGCCGGCACCGATCAGATTGCCCAGCCCCATGCCGATCAGTTCCTGATCCGGGTCAATGCGCTGGCCGGTCTTGGTCGCAAGACTCTTGGCGATGGTGACTGACTCCAGCATGCCCAGAATGGCGGCGGCAATGGCGATGCTGGTGATTCTCGGGAGCAGGGAGAGGCCGTCGGTGTTGAGCGGGAAGCCGGTGAAGAAGGGCACGCCCCCGGAGATTTCTCCCAAGTCCCGCACCAGACGGACGCCTTGCAAATCCAGCCGGGCGAGCCACGCCACGAGTCCGGCGATGACGAGCGTGACCAGACCGTCGGGCCAGCGGGGTTGCCAACGGCGCAGCCAGATGATGACCAGCAGGCTGCCGAGGCCGGTGAGGGCGGTGGCTTGGTTGAGGTTGAAGGTGATGACACTGGCGGCGAGGTGCTTCAGGGTGCCGGGCAGGCTGACGTCCGCGCCCCGGGCGATGCCGAAGAGGTTGCCCAGCTGCCCGGTGGCGATGAGGATGCCGACCGCGGTGGTGTAGCCGACAATGACCGAGCGGGAGACGAACTGGGTGATCTTGCCCAAGCTGGCGAGGCCGGCCACCAATTGGATGGCGCCCATCATGAACCCGATGAGGAGCACCTTCTGCAGTGGACCGAGCGGATTGTCGGTCAGGCTGAGCAGGGCCCCAGCCAGAATAAGGCTGATCGTATTGGTCGGCCCGAAGACCAGGTGCCGGGAAGAGCAGTAGAGTGAACACAGCCCCGTGCCGACGATGGCGCTGGCGATGACCGCAGGCACAGGGATGCCGATGAGCAACGCAAAGGCGATGGCTTGCGGGATGGTGAGGGTCGCGATCGTCAGCCCCGCCAGCAGGTCGGCCCGCCAGCTCGAGCGGTCGCAATCCGGGAGGCTGCGCAACAGCGGCGGCACCAGATTGGCCCGCAGCTTGTCCCCCAGCTTGTTGAGGCGCCGCTCCGCCAGGGCGGTCAGATCATCGAGTTCCCCGATCTTCGTGGTTTTAAAAAAGCGTCTTACCATGGGCGGAGAGGGGGGATAGGGCGCAGGTTGCTGCTTGCCACCCGGGCGACGGATGCAAACCGAGTCAAGGCCGGCGACGGTAGCAGCGGCGTTAATGATGAGTCAATCCGTCATGGCGGAAGCGGCGCTCAACGGTGGGGCCCGATGATCGTCTTGATCACCCCATCGGCATAGCGGGCGTTTTGGGAAAAAGCCCGGGCGGTGTCCGCGAGCGGCCAGTGATGGGTGACGAGTTCGTCGAGGGGAATGAGGGGGGCGCGGCCGGAAGCGAACTGAATGGCCCGGGGCAGCACGTGTTTCATCCGCCGGGAGAAGAGCAGGGTGAGGCCCTTCCGGCGCGCCTCGGAATGCACAAAGGAACACGAATCGTCAGGGGGGATTCCGACGAGCACCACCTTGGCCCCGGGGCTGGCGACGGCAAGACAGGCGGATATGGCTGGGCCCGCCCAAGCGGACTCGAACACCGTGTCGGCGCCGCGGGGCCCGGTATACGAACGCAATTCCGGCAGGATTTCCTCAATCCGCGCCGTGATCACCTCAGTGGCACCCCAGCGTTTGGCCTGCTGGGTGCGGCGGGCCAGGGGATCGACTGCAATCAGCCGCCCGACCCCGGCCAGATGCGCCAGCCGCACGATCAGGAGGCCGACGGGTCCGCACCCGGCGACAACCACGGTCCGGCCGAGCTGCAACTTGGCCAGGTCAACCGCATGGAGCGCGACTCCGAGTGTCTCCAGCAGGGCGCCGGCTCCGTCGCTAATGGACTTGGGCAGCGGGAAGCACTGCCGGGCCGGGACCAGGAGCCGTTCGCTCAGGGCGCCATCGGTGGGATTGAGGCCGAAAAAGATGTTATGCGGGCAGAGATTGGGATGGCCGGCCTCGCACCATTCGCAGTGTCCGCAGGCCACATGCGGCTCCACCACCACGCGGGTGCCGGCCCGCAGCGGCGCGCCGAGGGCATCCCGGGATTCCGGGCCGGCACGCTTCACGACGCCCATGAACTCATGGCCAAGCACAAACGGCTGTGCCGGCAGCATGGGCCCGATGCGGCCCTGTTCATACAGATGGAGGTCCGAGCCACACAGGCCGACGGCCCTGATGTCCAGCACGACCTCGCCCGCCTTGGGATCCCCGGGGGCGGGAATGCGGGTCAGGCGCAGATCGTGGGCACCGTGCAGTCTCACCGCCCGCATGGTGCGGGTGGGTGGACGAAGGGGAGGAACAGACCGATGGGCAGGCATGGGTGGATCAGGTTGAGGGGGACAGGCCGGCTTGCTTCCGCGCGGAGTAGCGGTGATCCGGGATGGAGGCGGCCACGATCAGGGTTACGACGCCCGTGACGAGCGCCACGACCCAGATCAACCGGTAGTTGTTTCCGCAAAGTTGAATGAGCCAGCCGCCCCCGACCATGGCGAGGGTGCGGCCGGTCGCAAAGCAGACGTTGTAGGCGCCGCTGAGCTGTCCGATGATGTCCTTGGGCAGGTATTCGGTAAAGAACGGCTTCTGGGTGATTTCGATGAGCGAATGCCCGAAACCGAGGATGGCCCCGATACCCGCGATTTCCCATGGGGCGTGGCTGAAAAGGCCCCACACGCAGCCCGCGAAAACGCTGGTGTAGCCTATCACGAGACTGATCTGTTTCGGCCAGATCCGCTCGACCAACACGCCAGCGGGCAGCGCGGTGCAGAGGGCCGCCACGGAAAACCACGACCAGCTCGCGCCAAAATCAGCCTGGGCGATGCCAGCCGTCTTCACCGCGAACAGCACGATATAACCGAGCACGACAAACTTGCTGAGGCCCTGGAAAAACGCGAGCAGCGCGAATTTCCTCAGGATGGGATCCCCGAGAAAATCACGGAAGTATCGTCCGAGCGTGAGCTTCGGGCGGGTTTTCGGGACAGGCGGGCTCTCCTTCAGGGCGAGCGCGCCGGCCATTACCAGCAGGATCTGCGCGGTTGCCGCGATCCGATACAACGCAATCTCGCCATAGCGCGGCAGCAGGACCCCCATGCCGAACTTCAAAAAGAGGAAGCCAAGGATCTGCGAAGTGGTCATGATCAGCCCCATGAGGAAGGTCCGGAGATGCACCGGCACGAGATCGGCCATCAACGGATGGTCCGAGCCCCACGATACGTCCTGAAAAAACTGGTAGGCGACCACCACCACCACGAGGGTCCAGAGCATCGTCAGCTGGGGCACCAGCCAGAGGCACAGGGCGACAATTGGAGCGCAGACAAGCAGAAAGAGTGCGCGGCGCCCAAGGGGTGTCCAGATGTGGTCGCTCCAGATTCCGATCAGGGGCTGGGCGAGGAAACCGAACAGGGGTTTGGTCGCGAGGATCATGCCGATGTAACCGGCGTTCTCGAGGAATCGGGCCAGGGTCAGGGGCAGGATGCTGTCGGTGATGAATTCGGTCAGCACCAGGCCGGACCAGATGGCGCAAAAGGCGGCGAGCAGGGTCCAGTGGGCGCGGGCGGGCGCCGGAGCTGAAGTTAACTCGCTCATGACATGGGTGGGGCAAGGGTGACGGTAAGCCGGGCGCGCGCGGACGCCTGGTGCGATAATCCACCTTACAGTCCGCCGGCCGCAGAGGAACTGAAGCCCCGCGTGACCGTTAGGCGTGAATCCGGCGCCCACGCACCCGTCCGGGGACCGGTTAGCGACGGGCTGGAACGATCCGCCGGCGGCGATTGGCCGCCGTCTGCGGCCTTACCGTCGGGCCGTCCACCCAGCTGGCCCCGACCAGGGTGGCGCGCGGGAATGCCGGCACGCCGGTCTCATTGTGGTGGATCTGCGAAATGACCATGTCCACCGCAGTCTCCCCGACGACATCGTTGTGCTGGTTCATCCCGGCCACATCGGGCCGGTCCGGACGCCATTCCAGCTGGATCAGGCCGACATCGCGGGGCACGAACACCTGGACGGACTTCAGCCAGTTCAGCACGATGTTGTTGAGGGTAAGGATGACATCCGGCTGGTGGCGTCGGAACCACTTCAGAAACACATCCGGCTGCGCCCGCGCCTCGGCCACCCGCAGGAACAGCGGCAGACGGTCGGCGGCGGGCAGGATCCGCTGGGCGGCCATAAACGCGCCGCAGAAGCGGCCCTCCACCAGCTGGTCGATCCGGCTTTCCATGACCAGGGCCGGCCGCCGGTAGCCCAATTGCAGCGCCTGCCGGAAGGCCATCACCGTCAGGTTGTGGTGATCGGTGCAGCAGAAGGAGAGGGCCGGATCCTCCGTGCGCAGGCCGGTGACGACGCACGGAAATTCATGGCACACGGGTTCGAACTGGGCCGGCAGGCGCGGCTGATCCATCAGGCCCACGACCACGAGGCCCTTGATCCCGCGCGTCCGCAGAATCCGCAGCCAGTTCGCGGTGCGCAGCTGGGGGTCGAACAGCCAGAAGGTGTCGAATTCGTAGCCCAGTTTCCGGCCGCGCCCGGTGCAACCCCGCACGTAGGCGGGAATCGTGGGGTGGGTGGAGAAGGCGTCCCGGTCGTGAAACGCGTTCACGAGGGCGAGCTTGGCCTGGAAGCCCGCCGTCTGGTTGTTGCGCAGCTGCGCCATCAGCTGCGCCAGCAACGGATTGGGCCGGTAGCCCATTTCCTCGGCCGCCTGGTGGATCTTGTCCCGGGTCGCCTGGGGGATCTGGCGGGCGTCGCGCAGGGCGAGCGACACGGTGTTCTTGGAGTAGCCGACGCGTTCGGCGATCTCACGGAGGGTGATCGGGGGCATGGACGGGTGTCCCGATATTCACATGGCATCGGACGCGACAGTCAAGTCGCGCACGCCCGGCCGGCGGGCGGCATCATTTCCCGCCGAAGGCAGCCTGCAGCCGCGCGGCCTCCGCCGCGCTCAAGGCGAGAAAGCTGCCGTGCTTGACCCCGGCGGGGAAGGCGCAGCGGTCCGTGATGTCCTTCCAGGCGTTCCCGGCGCGCCGCACCGCGACGGTCATGTGCTGGACGGGCTTGTAGGTGTCGTAATAGACGGTGAGCTCCGGGCCGCGGAGCAGAAGGGACGGCCCTTCCGTCCAGGCCGCGGTGAAGGCCGCGCCCTGCACCGACCAGGGGCCGCGCGGTGTCGGGCCGGTGGCGGCGAGCAGGGTTTTCCGGACGACGGGAATTTCCCGCTCGTCCTTGAAGATCATGAGCCAGGTGCCGTCCGGCTGCCGGTCGACGGTCGCGTCGATCACGGGGTAGCCCGGATCGAAAAAGAGAAACGGCGCGCTCACGGTTTGGAAATCCCTGGTCGTCACGGCCCAGATGCGGTGGTTCTTGTTGTTCTTCACCTGGCCGTCGGTCTCGGTGAACCGGCCCGGCAGCGTGCTCGACCAGAAGATGATCCATTCGCGGCGGATCTCGTCCCACGCGCCCTCCGGGGCCCAGACGTTGCTCACCGTCATATCGTCCGGGAAAACCTGGAGGGGGCGCGGTTCCGTCCAGTGCACGAGGTCGGCGGAGTGCGCGTAGCCGATGCTGCGCGGACGGTGGTTTGAGGTCCACAGCAGGTGGAAGCCGCGGCCGCCGGGATCGCGGATCAGAAACGGATCGCGGGTGCGCTGTCCCGGGGCGGCGCGGACCACCGGCTGGCCGTGGTTGAGCTGGTCCCACTTCAGGCCGTCGTCACTGAGGCAGAAGAACAGGCCGGCATTGTCCGGATCCTTGAAGGTGCAGAACAGCCACGGGCCGTTCCCAGCCCGGGCGGCCGGCCCGCACAGCAGCAGGAGGGAAAGCAGGCGCGAGAGGAATTTCATGTGGCCCGGGCGGCCGGCGCCCTCAGGGGGCGGCGAGGGTAACCGGCCGGCTGGGCTGGGCGGCACAGCCGGAGCCGGCCGGGGCGGTGCACCGGGGGGGCAGGGATGCTCCGTCATGAAAGCAGCCTTCGAGCTGGTGGACCATGGGAGTGGAGGGAACCCCCCGGGAATTGTGCTGCAACATTTCGATCAGCATGCGGGCGGCGGTCTCGCCGAGGGCGTTGGTGCGCTCATCCACGACGGCGAGGCCGTATTCGGGCCGGTGGGCCATGACGACAAGGCCCAGCTGGCGGCCGACCGCGAGGCCGCGTGCGGCCAAGGCGGCGCAAAGCTGCGGCGGACCAAACTCCGTGGTGAAGCCGCCGCCCGCCTGGATGACGGCGTCAACATCGTGCCGCCGGGCCCAGTCGGCGATCTGGTGGGGATCGAGTTCCCGCACCACCAACGGGGGCACGGCATGCAGGTGGTCGGCCTCATCGACTCCGGCATGATAGGCGCCAAAGATGAGACGGCCGTATTCGTAGTGGCTTTCGGGATGATCCCGGAGCAGCAGGCCGATGCGGCGGTAGCCGAGTTCGCGGCAGCGCCGGCAGACATGGATCACCGACTGGAAATGATTGCTCACGAGCTGGTGAAAAAGCGGCACCACCTTCGAGGGGCCGTAGTGCAAGGAAAGGACCGCGAAGCGTTCCCACTCGAGGTTGAAGCTCAGGGGGGCCTCATGCTCGGGCGAAAGGAGCAGGCCCTGGATGCCGCGGGCGAGCAGCATGCGGTTGAAAGCAGCGGGCACGGCCTCGGCTGTGCCCGCCCAGAAGACATCCAGCGAATAGCCGGCGCGATCGGCGAAGTCCTTGGCCCCGGCGAACACCTCCCAGATCCATGAGCCGGGGCGCCAGGCCTGCTTGCGCGCCTCGGCAACGAGGAAGCCGAGGTTGGCCTTGTGCGCGACGGGCCGGCCCAGGCGGCGCGAGCGCATGAGGGCGGCGGTAAGCGGATCCATGCGGTAACCGAGCTCCCGGGCGATGGCGGTGATCCGATCGCGGGTGGCGGCGGGGATCGAGTCCCGGCCGCTCAGGGCCCGGGACACGGTGGAGACATGCACGCCGGCGCGGCGGGCAATGTCGCTCAGATTGGGGCGCTCCTCCATCGGGCCCGAATCAAAAGACAGCGGAGAGGCCGAGGGCAGCTCCGCCTTGTGTGACCGAAACGCACAAAAAAGGCGCCCCGCCGCGAGGCGGGGCGCCGAAGGCACGGGGTTGGCTAGACCAGGCCGCTCAGAACTCGAAGGTGTTGGTGAGCGTGATGGTCTGCGGCTCGGCGATGCGGTAAGTGCCGTAGGAACCATCCGGATTGGCCGCCACGGGGATCAGCTTGTTGCCGACGCCCAGGTTGCGGACGTTGAGCTGGACCTTCCAGTTGACCGACTTGGAGCCGAGCTTGAGCTTGCGCGTGTCACCGACCCAAACGTCATAATTGGTCTCGGCCGGGCCATAGTAGGGCCGGGTGATGTCCTCGAAATACGAGGTGCCGAGGGCGTCGGTGACGGTCTTGATGGCGTAGCCGATGGCCGCCTTGTCCTGCCAGCGGACGGCGCCGCCGACGAACCAGCCCTTCAGCATACCCTCGCTCCAACTATAGTTGTTGATCAGGTTGAAGCGCCACTGGCGGACTTCGGGATTGGTCTGGCCTTCCTTGAGGAGCGTGCGGTTGAGGTTGGAGCTGATCTGGTCGGCGCGCTGGGCGACGGTCAGGGCCGCCGCGTCGGCGCCCGTGGGCAGGCCGGCGAGGGCGGAGTTCGACTTCAGGGTGGAGGAGAAGTCGGTCACGAACGTGCGCAGGGCGGGGTCGATGTTGCTGAGCGTGACCTTCTGCTCCGAGGCGTTGGCGGTGATGCGCCAGTTGCGCGTCGGGTTGTAGGAAAGCTCATATTCCATGCCGGTCGAGACGCTGTCCGTGGTGCCCGTGACCTGGTTGATCCGGTTGTCGAAGCTCGTGATGATCCGCCGGCCGTTGGCGGCGCTGCCGTAGTTATACTTGAACGTGTTCGCCAGCACGCTGCCGACCGGGCCGGCCAGCCAGGTATCAAAGGCGGTCACCCCGGTCTGGAGGCTCGGGGTGGCCGTGATCAGATTCTGGTAGGGTTGCCCGGCGATGGCGCCAAGGAGCTGGCTGGGGAAGCGGATCAGGTCGTTGATCGATTCACGCAGCGGATCCTTGAGGTTCCGGGAGGCGATGATGGAGGAGCGGTAGTGAGTGATGCGGAGGTCGACCTTGCCGTCGAGCATCTGGATGAGGATGCCGTAGTCCTTCGTCTTGCCTGTGGGGGCGGAGACCGGCTGGTTGTAGATGTTATACTCCTGCGCGGTGGGGCGGAAGTTGTCTGCGGAGTTGTAGAACACGGAGAAGGTCGAGTGCAGCGGGAGGTGCCGGGCGAACTGCGGGGGCAGGTGGGCGACGAGGCCGTAGCTGAACGTCGTCTCCTTGTCCGCAAGGCTGGGCGCCGGGTTGATCATCTGATACTGGCTGCCCACCAGGGCGAGGCCGGTGGTTGCGTCGTAGTTCAATCCGTTGTCGCCGTAAAACCTGAACTTGTCCTCGCGCCAGCCGAGATTGCTGATCAGCGTGTCGTCCCACCAGCGGCCGTTCATCACGAAGGACGTCGACTTGATCTGGCTCTTGGTGAGGGTGTGCACACCGAAGGCGGTGGTGCGACTCACGTCGTAGCGATCGCTCTGGATGAGCGAGAAGCTGCGGACGCTGTAGGAGGCGGTGCCGCTGTCATACCACTGGGTGCTGACGTTCGCGAGGCCGTCGAGATTGAAGGCGGCGGTGATGGGCCGGGCGTTGGCGCCGGCGGCGCTGGCCGCGCCGACGATCGAGGGCCCGAGATAAGCCGTGCGGCTGACCATCCGGAAATCCGCTCCGCCGGAGAGGCTGGGCGTCTGCCAGCCCGGGAGCCGGCCCTGGGCCTGGGTGGCGGCGACGTAATCAAGCCCGAGCACGTAGGGGCGGCCGCCATAGCTGCTTTCCTTGCGCGTGTAGTCGGTGTAGTTGCCCGTGAAGGTGTGGCGGCCGAGCAGCCGGCCGAGCCAGCCGTGCACCACGTTCTTCAGATCGAGATCGTAGTAGCCCTGCAGGCGGAACGTGTCGCGGTCGTCGTGGTATGAGCCCTGCCAGGAGTTGTTATTGATGTAGGGCCGGCCGAAATTCGGGTTTAAAGAGCCGTCGGCGAGGTTCCGGTTGATGTCGAGGAAGATCGCGTAGCCGTCCGTGAAGTTGAAGGGATTGATGTAGCCGTTCTCGAAGGTCTGCCGGTCATAGGCCACCTCGATGCCCGCGTTCTTGCCGAGGCGCTGCTCGAACGTGGCGTTGATGGTGTCCCAGAACGCCCACTCGCGCTTGTTCGGGCCCTCCAGCAGGTTGCTGTAGAAATTGAAGATGCTCGGATCGGTCAGCATCGGATGCCGCCAGAAGTTGAAGTTGGGATCGAGGCTGGTGTTGGCGTTCGACTGATGGATCCGGGCGTTCAGCGTCTTGTTGTAATTGGGATAACCCCCGCCGAGCCGGCGCAGGGTGTTGTCCCAGTTGAATGCGGGCGAGGTGAAGTAGCCTTGGGCGTTTGCCGTGTTCGGCGTGCCGGTGACGAGGACGCTCTGTCCGATGGTCGGGCTGGCCGGATTGGCGAGGATGACGTTGATGCCGGTGCCGTAGCCGAAGCGGTCGGTCACGTTGTCCGCGGTGATGAAGGCGTTGACGGGGGCGCCCGTGAGCGCGACGGAACCGAAACCACCCGTCATCGAGAACACCGGTTTGCCGACCTGCCACCACTGGCTGATGAAGTCAAAGGGCGGGCGGTTCTGCGGGCGGTTGGATTTCTGGCGGGCGGATTCCCCGGTCACGCGCAGGGTGCCTCCCTCCCAGGGCCGGTAGGTGACGGTGGCGGTCACGCGCTTGTCCTGCACGTAGGCGGGCTCCTGCTTGAACTCGCGGTTGCTGAGCAGACCGGCCACCCGCAGGGCCAGCTTGTCCTTGATCAGGACCTGGTTGGTATCGAGGGTGTGTCGGATGGTGCCGTAGTTATCGAGCTGCAGCTCGTAGGTGGTCTTGGCCCGCGTGGTGGAGGCCTTGATCAGGCCGGCGTTGACGATGCCGGCGGGTGAGCCGAGACCGAACAGAATGGCGTTGGCGCCGCGGCTGATGTCGACGCGGTCGGTGTTGTAGCTGTCGGTCGAGATCGTCGTGAGGAAGTAGTCGCGCGTCTGGTCGGCGTCGTCGAGCCCGCGGATGCGGGCGCGCTGCTGCGGTTCGCGCAGGCCGGTGCCGTTGTCCAGGTCGCCCGCGCCGCCCGCGACACCGCCGAAGAAGTTGCCGCCCATGCCGGTCACCTCGGAGCCCAGGGTGTAGTTGAGCAGCGCCTCGTAGTTGGTGGCGTTGATGTCGGTCATGAAGTCCTTCGTGATCACGGAAACGGAGGCGGCGACATCCTTCAAATCCGTGCGCAGGCGGGTGCCGGCGAGGGTGCTGGCGGCCCGATAGCCCTGGTCGTTGTCGGACGTGACCACGAACGGCGAGAGTTCAATCACTTCGTTGTCCGTGGCGGTCACGGCGGGTGCAGCCTGTGCAAGCAGGCGGGAGCCGCCGACAAACGAGAGAAACAGGCAGGCCAGAGTGGCCTGCCGCAGAGCCGGGCGCTGAAGCAGCGCAGGCGAATTTCGCATGGGGTTCATGGTGTTTTTTGGGTTTGGGTCAAACGAGCACGGCCGGAAAAGGAGTGACTCCTGAGGCGCGTTGGCCGAATTCAACGGGGGCTCGGGCCCGCGCTCAATTCCGGCGCCACGCAAATCGTTGCACGCCGCGGCAGGACACGAGGCATTGCCAGGAGCCCATAAGCGGGCGCCTGGGGCGGGAGCGGCCCGGCGTGACACGCTATTCGAGCGTCAGTGCGTTCACGAGCAAGCGGCGGGCGATGGGTTGCGCGAGCGGGCCCCGCTGGGTGGCGAGGCTTTCGCGCAGGCCCGGCAGGGCGGGAAGCACGATGAGGCCCTTGCCGTGCCGGATGGTGCAGGCGCCGATGCCGACTTGCGCCTCGTGGTCGCGGCTGTAGCCGGCGACAACATCCAGCGGGTGCCCGGCAACCGGCTCAAGCAGCAAGCCGCCGACCCCGGGACCGGCGGCGGGCACCTGGTATTCCCAGCCGAGCACACGGTCGGCCGGGAGCCCGGCAAAGAGCGGATGTTTTTTCGCAAAATACCACGAGCCCATCCACGAGGCGCGCGCCTCGCCGACCACCCCGACCCGCTTCAGCACGCCCAGCCGGTCGAGCTGCGCGGCGAGCACATCGGCGTCGCTGGCGCCGTTGGTGGCCAGCACCAGCCGGACGCCCTCGCGCTCGACGCGGTTGAGGCAGGCCTGCAGTTGCGCGTCGGAGACGGTAAAGCCTGACGAACCGAATGGGGCCCACAGCTGCCCGGTCTTGTCCCGGAACTCCCGGTCGCGGAAAGCCAGGGCGACGACCTTGCCGGCGCGGTCGGTGATCTTCACGGCGACGAACTCGGCGCGGTCGGCGGCGACCCGGGGCACCTCGATGCGCAGCTCGCCCGCGGGCAGGTCGACCGCGAAGGTCTTCTGGAGCGGTTTCATGCGGCCGCCTGCGGCGGCCCGGAGGTCAAGGTCTTTCAGCACGGTGAGGCCGTTGAGGGCGACGTCGAAGAGCCGCTTGCCCGCCTCGTCGTGGTAGCTCTCGATAAAGGTGAATTCGACCTGGCAGAGGCCGGTGGCGAGGCCGGTCCAAACGCCGATCAGGCCCGGGCCGCCGCTGCCGGCGAAACGATACAACTCCGGGTCGGGCACCCCGGCGGGCACTTCGTCCCGCCGGATGATGCGGCCGCTCCAGGAGAGGCCCGTGCCGATGACGATCGCATCGAGCGGGGCGTGGGCAATCGCGGCCGCGGGCAGCGGGGTCCGGCCGTAGGTGTCGCGCAGCATGTCGGCAATCTGGGGGCCCGGCTCGATCACGGCAATCCGGGCGGGGAGCGGCGTCGCCGGCAGCGGGTCGACGACCAGGAATTTCTCGGCGCGCTCGAGGGTGGGGGCGCCGCCGGCGACCGGGGCAAGCTCTGCGTGCACCGTGACGTAACCCGGCTCCGGGGCGGCGAATCCAATGTCCGCCTGCAGCAGCTCGCCGAAGACATCGCCGCCGGTGGCCCTGACGGCAAACTCCCGCGCGAACAACTCGCGGCCGGCGGCGGCGGTGGCGCGCACGCGGAGCACCTGCGGGCCGGCGCGGTCGGTTTCGCTGACGAGATGCACGTCCACCACGGCCGTCTCACCGGCGGCAAGGGTCATGCGCCGCGGGCGGACGACGAGGATTTCCGGCGCGGCGGCCGCGCGGACCAGCGCGGGATCGGCGCGGAAATCACGGAAGCGGTCGACGAGGCCGGAGTGGTTCTCGAGCGAGGTGGACTCCCAGCCGTTGAAGGCCAGATAGTCATTCCAGTCGCTCATCCGCGACTGCTCCATGATTTTTTGCCAGAAATAATACTGCTTCGCGCCGACGTCGCGGAAGAGCGCGGAGGCGGTCGGGAAGGCGCCGCGGAAGCCCCAACGGTCGAGGAAGGTGTTGTAGCCGGCGAGCACGCGCTCATGCAGGCCGAGGTCGTAGGTGGAGTGGCCGGGTTCACGGGCCCAGGCGACGATCTTCTCGTGATCGTCGGGCACACCGACCCCGAACATCTCGCCCCAGACGACAATCTCGCGCTGGTTGTCGGCGCGGTGCGAGAAGTCGGCCGGCGAGTTGTAGAGCTCGTCGCGGTAATTGCCCGGGCCGCCCACGGTGTGCAGGTCAGACCAGCCGGAGTAACCGCGGCCGTTCTCATGCAGCAGCTCGGAGTGCCAGGGCAGGGCCACCAGCTGGTTGAAGACCGGGATGCCCGAATGCAGGTAGACGGTGCGGCTCGGGTCGATCTTCTGGATTTCGCGGAAAAGCCAGGGCACCTGCGGCCAGTCGAGGGGCGGGTTCTGCTCGTTCTGGAGGCAGTAGACGATGACGGACGGGTGGCTGCGGTCGCGCCGGACCATGGCGAGGATCTTCGCGGCCTCATAGCGCATGCGCCACTCGGTGGGGGCGCCGCCGGCGCCCGTGAGGTCGAGGGGCGGGCCGGTGAAGACGGAACGCGCGCCGGCGATGCCGCCCATCTGGTCGAGCGGCGTGTAGGCATTCTTGCCGGCGCCGGGCTCCTCGTAGCGCAGGAGGCCGAGGCGGTCGGAAGCGTCGAGCAGGTTGGGCCGGCCGAGGTTGCGGTGCGATTGCAGGGTGTTCAGTCCGAGGGCCTGCGCGGCGCGGATTTCCTTTTCGGCCATCGCGTCGGACGCCCAGAGGCCACCGGGCGCCCAGAAACCCCAGGAGATGGCCGAGCGGAGGACGATGCGGCGGCCGTTGAGCCGCAGCTGGGCGTCGGTGTGGATGCCCGTCGGGGCGAACCAGCGGAACCCAAAATCCGCCTTCCTTGCACTCGCGGCCAGGCCGGGGAGCGCGGCCGCGGCCTGATAGAGCACCGGGGTGGGGAGATCCCACAACTCGGCGCCGGGCACCTCAACCTGATGGGAGAAGGAGACCTTGTTGCCCGCGGGCACCTCCACCGGGATTTCGCCGGACCACACCTTGCGGCCGTCGCGGGAGATCGTCAGGACGACCGGGCCGCGGTAGGCCGGGCCCGTGCTCGTGACTTCGCCGACGAGGCGCACCTCCCGCGGATTGGGACGGTTGAGCACCGCCAGGTCGGTGACGGCGACCGCGTCGCGCACCTCGAGGGTGATGCCGGCGTCGAGGCCACCGAAGCCGTGCGAGCGAGGGAGGTCGTATTTGCCCCACTTGATGGGCGGGCCCCAGTCGGTCCAGTCGAGGAAGCCGCCGGGATTGGTGATGCGGACGGCGAGCTGGTTCCGTTCGCCGGTCTTAACCGCGGCGGTAATGTCGGCGGAGAAAGGCAGCTCGGTGAGAAGCGAATAGCCGGTCAGCTGCTGATTCACATAAACCTCGGCCCGGAGACGCGCCCCGCGGAAATGCACGATCAGGTGCTGGCCAGGCTGGAGCGCGGGGGCGGTGAATTCACGCCACCACCACGAGACCCCGAGGTAGTTGCCGTTCTTCGGGCCCGGGTCGCTGTTCCAGTAGAAATATTCGCCCTGCGCGTAGGGCCGCTCGCCCTGCTTCCCCCAGAAATGTTCCTCCACCGTGGCGGGGAGCGCGACAGCCAGACCGGCGTCTTCGCGGAGCGCGGCCCAGCCCCCGCTGGGCGCGTTGACCGGCAGCTTTGCGAGGTTGACCTCGTCGGGCAGGTAAAGCGCGTCTTCTTTCCACGGCGCCTGCTCGTCAAGCCAGACGCGCCAGGGCTCGCCGGCCAGATCGACCGGGACGGAGGCCGGGCTCGGGAGCGGAACAAAGACGAGGGCGCCAGCCTTCGTGTCGGGCACGACGAGGCGGCGGTTTTTCTCGTCGAGCAGGAAGTCGGCGGCCGAAGTGAGCTTGGCGGAGAGCAGTTGCTTTTCCCCGTGCGGGGGGAGGGCCCACACCCGGCCGGTGAGGACTTCACTGACATAGATGGTGCCGTCTTGCCCGCGGGCGATGCCATCGGCGCCGCGGTGGCCGGTGGCAAGCACCTGCCAGCGGCCGTCGCGCCGCTCCAGGATCGCCCCGGTGAAAAATTCCGCGACCAGCAGGGTGGCCGCATCCGGGGCGGCGATTCCGTTGGGGCAGGGCATGAGCGGATCGGGACCTGCAACCAGCGAGACACGTCCGTCAAGACCGACCCGATAGACCCGGCCGAGGACGGGCAGGGCCCGGGCCCCGGGGCTGTCCAGCGGCCAGAACTGGCCGTCCGGTCCGCGCATCTGCGCCACCGCGCCCATGTCGGTGACCAGCACCCCCTGGCCATCGGGGGCGATCGTGACGTCGTTCAGGAAGAGGGGCCCTGTCGGGAACGCCTCGGGGCCGGCGAGCAGGACCTTCCGGCCGGTGGCGTCGATTTTCCACACCCGGTCGAAATCGGCCGTGATGAGAAAGTCGCCCAGGAAGACGAGTCCCTTGGGGTCGTCGAATCCCGGGGCGAAAACGGCGACGTCATCCCCCGTGACGCGGACGATCCGGCCGTTGCCGTCACCCTTGGTGCGCGTCTCGCCCATGAGCGTGACGAAGAGATCGCCACCGAAGCCGGGCGTGACACTCTCCGGATTCGGTCCGACCGGGAGCGTGGTCCGCGGTTCGGCGGCGTGCGTGATGCTGAGCAGTCCGGTCAGGAGTCCAAGGGTGGCGAGGATTTTCATGGTGGTTGGGCGGTCCAGGTGACGGCGTTGACGAGCAGGGTTTGGAAATGCGGATCGGCGTGGGTCAAGCCGTCATGGCCGGGGGCGATGGCGATCACGCGTGCGGTCGGATGGCGTGCGGTCCAGACACTGGGGTGCCGCTGTTGCGAACCGGGGCTGACATTCGTCTGGGCCAGCACGTCGATCGGCAGTGAACCGGGCCGGGTCGTCACCTGATAAAGTTCGTCGGTGACCGTGAAGGTCGCGGGCACGCCTTGCATGACCGGATGCGCGGGGTTGGTCACCGTGATTTCGATGGGGGCGAGCTTCGGGTGGGAATTGGCGAGCGCACCGGCAATGGCCGATTCGTATTCGGGCCAGTCGGCGTAATTGCGCCACACGCCGGGGTGCAGCAGCACGAGACCGCGGCCGGCGGCGAGATGCCGGGCCAGCGCGGCACGCCACTCGTGGGAGCCGAATTCAGGCTGATTGGTGCTCAGCACGAGCACGGCCGCCTCGGGCAGGGCGTGGAGCGCCGTGCCGAGATCTTCGGTGTAAGCGGGAGCCAAGGCGCCGACGCCGCGCAGCATGGCGATGTCGGCCAAGTCAAAAAAACGGGGGAAGTCGTGGGCGGTGCCACCGCCGACGAGGAGCACGCGCGTGCCCCCGGCCCAGGCCACCGGTTGGTGGGCCCGCACGACGGCGAGCCAGTCGTCGCCCGAGGGCGCGGTGAGGGTGACGGGCGCGCCGCCCTTGACCTCGCCGCCGGGCTGGAGCGCGCCGCCGGCGCGCGGGTTGAACCACGCCACGGTGAAGCTGCCGGGCGCGGCCGTGAGATCGAGCGTCGCCGTGCCACCCTTGGGCTGATAGACGAGGTAGAGGCGGCCGGCTTCCGCGAGACAATAGGCGGAGTTGCCGGCCTCGGTGTTGCCGACGAGGGCGTCGGCGTTCGTCATCTTTTCCAGCGGGAATTTCTGCTGGGCAAAAAACTCCAAGGCGATGCGGCAGTAGTCCCACGAGCGGTCCCGGCTGCGGAAGTCCTCACAGAGGAGATCGTTCTCGAGGAGCTGGTAACCGAAGTAATATTCGACGCCGGCGCCTCCCGCCATGAGCGTGCCCCAGAGGGTGGCCTTGCGGATGTCGTTTTCATCGTAGCCGGTGGGAATGCCCTGTTTGCTGTTGCCATCGTAGCCCCGGTAACCGAGGTCGGGCGGGACGCCGAGGCCGGCGGGATTTTGTTCGTCGTTGCAGACCACCCAGGGTCGGCCGGCGGCGGTCGAGGCCTGCACCCACTTGAGCGTCTGTTTGTGCGCGGCGTTCCAGGAATTCTGGGCCGAGGCGCCGGTGAGGAGCGACTGGTTGCCGAGCAGGCTTTCGTAGACACGGTTTTGCTGCTCGGGGAAACTGTGGATCACGACCAGGTGGTGGTAGGGATCGGTGTCACTGATGAACTGCGCCATGGCGCGCTGTTCCTCGGGGGTCTGGGTATTCTCTTCGCCCAGATTCCAATTGAGCGCGAGGGAGTGGCCAAACCGCGCGATGAGTTCGCGGAAGTAGAGCCGGCGCTCGGGGCCGGTGGCGCCGCCGTCGAGGGATTCGGGCACGCGGCCGGGCTTGCGTTCGGGCCCGATGCGGTCGTCGTCGTTTTCGTTTTCCTGGAGTTTGAAATGGAGGAAGAGCCCGAGCTTGTCCGCGTGGTCGAAGACGATGCCCCACTGGTCGAGCTTGGAGCAGTCGTAGTGAAATTTTTCGTCGCGGGAGATAAACGGCCAGACATTGTCGCCGTCGCCGGCGGCGTTGTAGGTCAGGAAGGAGAAGGAATTCGCGCCTTTGGCGGAGAGGTAGTTGAGCGCGCCGACGAGGCCTTTGCCTTTGTCGCCTTGCCACACGGGGTCGCCGGTGCGCCAGTCGCGGACGTGGGGCGACCAGGTTTTGAGCGGGACGTTTTTCTTGAGGGCAATCGTGTCGTCGAAGTCGGCGTAGGCCAGCGTCGTCTCGGGGGCGTCGGCCCCGGCCTTCAGGAAAATCTCCCCGGTGCCGGCGTATTTCAGGTAGTGGCCGCCCGTGTAGGTGAGCCGGCCCTTGCTGCGGAAGTCGCGGCCGGTCTTGTCCGTGGGCGCGACGGTGAAACTGCCGGACTGGCCGTCGAACGGAGCGAGGGGAGCGCCGCCGCCGTTCATCGCGGCCTGCGGGCCTTTCGTGAATCCGACGCGATAGGTCCACCGGCCCGGTTTGTCGGGCGAGAGGTGCGCGCGCCAGACGGTGCCGGCGGTGGCGGAGGTGTGGGCGGCGGCGCCGTCCGCGGCGAAATAGCCGGGCACGACGTAACGGGGCGCGCCGGACTCATGGGTGAAGGTCACGTCGAGGCGCAGGTCGGTGAAAGGATTCGGCGCCGTGTCGCTCTCGGCGGCGAACGGGCCGGCGAGTTCGACGGTGACCTTATGCCACTGCTTCAATTCGCCGGTGAGCGTCACGGTGCCGTTGCCGCCGGCCTGTCGGGCGACGGGTTTCATCGCGGCGACGCGCTGGGCGGCGGCGAGTTCCACGCGGGCCTGTTCCTGGCCGGGGTCGGTGTCGACCGGCGTGAAAACAAGCAGGCTCCACCGGGCGCGGGAGTATTCCTTGCCGTCGGCCGAGGCGACCTTGGCGCGGACTTCCACCGACTCGCCCTCGCTGACAGGGACGGCCTTCCACGTTTTCACGAACCGGTCGGACTCCTCGAAAACGTAGGGGCTGGCGGGGCAGGTGAACGTGCCGATCGAGCGGGTGCCGAGCAGCACCTCGTAGCTGGACTGGCCGTCATTCTCGCCGACCGCGTAGAGGGAAATGTCGAAACGGGCGTTGCCGGTGGGGACGGTGGCTTTGATCGATGCTTCCTTGAACTTGCCGGGGTCGATGGCGAGCCAGCGGCCTTGGTCGACGTAGAAGCTGGTGCCCGCGACGGGGAGTTTGACGGCGCGGAGAATCTTCGCGGTGACCGCCGGCGGCGGGTAGCCCTCCACGTAGTCGGCGGGCACCGGCACGGCGGCGGGGATCTTGCCGGATTTCGCGACGGGCTGAGGGCCCGGTCCCTCGGGCTTGAAGTCGCGGTTGGTGGCGAGGACGAATTTGTCCATTTCGAAACCGTCTTCACGGAGGGAAAATTGGACCACATGTTCGCCGGCTGCGGGGACGTCGAGGAAGAGCTGCAGCGGCACGCCGGTGTGGACCTCCTTGGTGCGCTGGGCGCAGTCCCAGATCCAGGCGTTCTTCTGGACGGTCTGCCAGCGGCGGCCGCTCTCCGGCCACTGGCCGTCGAGGCCGACGTGCACGCCGTTGTCCTCGGAGCCGGTGGAGTAGCAGCGCACCCACACGTAGTAGCGGCCGGGGGTGGTGAAATTGATCTTGTAGGAAACCACCGCCATCTGGCCGGGCTCGTCGTTGAAGTTATCCCCGGTGATGAGCTTGTCCTTGTCCGTGGCGCGCGTGTCGGGGAGGATTTCAAGATAGGCGCCGCCAGAAGCGCCGAGGAGGTGGCGGCCGTCGGAATCGGGGGCGAGGGCGGGGTCATTGGCCGCGGTGACCATGTGCCAGGCGCGTTTCGCGGTCAGTTCTTGCTGGCTGAAGTGCTCGGCTTCGACGGCGACGAGGCCGCCTTGCTCGGCGAAGACCAGATCGGCGGGCGCGAGTGGGGCGGGGTGGGCGGCAAGCAGACGAGCCCCGAGGAGGGCGGAAAGGATGAGGGGTGGTTTCATGAGGGGAGAGCGAATTTGGAAAAAATCACGCGGGTTCCTCGATTTTGCGGTCGGGCCGCGCGAGCAGCCACAGGCCGAGGGCGAGGACGTTGAGGGCGGCGCCGACGTAGAAAAACCCTTTCGGGCCGTAGGCGATCAGCAGGTATGGGAACACCAGGCCGACGAAGGCGGCGCCGAGGTTGCCGGCCATGTTCATCGTGCCGGAGACCGCGCCGGCGTTCTTGCCGCCGATGTCGATGCACAGCGACCACGACGGGCTGAGGGTCATGTCGGCGCCGAAGACCGCAAGGGAGAGCCAGAGGACGGCGCCGAGGGCGGTCTCCTGGCCGACGCTCAGCACCATGCCGAGGGCGGCGAGGGCGAAACCGATCATGGCCGGCACGCGGCGCGAGATGGCCAGATGACCGGACTTGTAGAGTTGATCGACCAGCCAGCCGGAAAAGATGTTGCCCGCCGCGCCGGCGAGCAGGGGCGCCATGGCGTAGAAGCCGGCGTTCACGGCCGTGAGCGCGTAGGTTTTCTTGACGTAGGGATACAGCCAGGTGAGGCAGAAGAAGAAGGTGAAGTTGCTGCAAAAATACTGGCCCATGATGATCCAGAGATTGCCGGATCCGAACAGGGTGCCGAGCGAGAGGGGCTGGGCGGGCTGGTCGCCGCCGCCGGCCTGCTGGCGGTTCTTCAGGATGAAATCGAGCTCCTGCGGCGGGATGCCGGAATGGTCGGCGGGCTCGTCGCGGAACCAGAACCACCAGCCGAGGGCCCAGCAGAAGCCCGCCGCCATCAGGAGCAGGAACGACTCCCGCCAGCCGAGCGTCGCGATCATCCAGGGCAGGATGGGCATAGTGACAGCCGCCCCGATGCGGGAGCCGGAGAAGTTGATCCCCTTCACGAGGCCGCGCTCATTGACCGGAATCCAGGAATACACGACGCGCGCCATGCCGGGGAAAGCGCCGGCCTCGCCCGCGCCGAACAGGAAGCGCACGGCCATCATCGAGGTGAGGTTCCACGCGGCGGCCGTCAGCCCGGTGAAAATCGACCACAGCGTGACCACGGTGGCGAGCGTGCGCCGGGCACCCAGCCGGTCGGCGAACGCGCCGGAGGGGGTTTGGAACAACGCGTAGCCAAACGCGAAGGCGGCCATGATCCAGCCCCAGTGTTTCTCGGCCCATTCCTTGTTGAGCCACTGGCTGTCGGTCTGGCTGAGCGCGGCGATGATCGGCTCCTTGGCGGTGGAGATGCACGCCCGGTCGACATAGAGCAGGACTGAGAGCGAAAACGTGGCGAGGATGATGAGGTAGCGGCGGGCGATCATAAGGGGGAGGGTTGATGGGCTGTCATTTCACCCGGCCAGAGGCCAGGTCAGTGAAGGCGGGCGGCGTCTCGGCGACGCGGTCAGGGCGGGTGGGGCATTCAGTCGGGGGCGTTCAGGCGGGCTGGCGTTTCTGGCAGACGGCCTTGGCGCGCTCGGCGATGCGCCGCGCGGACAGCCCATATTTGTCGAGCACCAGTTCGTATTTTCCGCTCTCGCCGAACTTGTCCTCGAGGCCAAGGTGGTCGAATGCCACCGGCCGGTGCTTCAGGCAGAACACGCCCAGCTCGTAGCCGAGGCCGTTGCGGGCCTGGTGGTTCTCCGCCACGAGCAAAGCGCCCGTTTTGGCGAGGCTTTGCAGCAGGCCCGCCTGGTCGAAGGGCTTGATTGAATACATGTCGATCACCTCGGCACTGATGCCGTCCTTGGCCAGCAGGTCCGCCGCCTCCAGCGCCTGGAAGACGATGTCGCCATAGGTCACGATGGTAATGTCCCGGCCCTCGCGCAGCACGTGGGAGCCGCCAAGCCGGAACGCCGCCTGCGCATCGTAAAGGTCGAAATAGGAGTCGCGCATGAGGCGGGTGAAGACCGGCCCCGGCGTGCCCATCGCGAGATCGAAGACGGCGCGGGTGGACCGCTCGTCACAGGGGCAGAAGACCTTCATGTTCGGCAGCGTGGTCATGAACGCGATGTCCTCGGTCGCCTGATGGGTGGTGCCGTCGATCGCCGCGGTGAGGCCGCCATGCGACGAGAGAATCTTCACGTTGAGGTTCGGGTAACAGATGAAGGACCGGACCACCTCGAGCGCGCGCATGGTCAGGAACACGCCATAACCGCTCACGATCGCGGTGCGGCCGTTGTTGGCCATGCCGGCGGCGGCGGCCATGGTGCCGATCTCGGCGATGCCGAGGTTGAAATACCGGGCGGGGTATTTCTCCCCGAACAGGTAGGTGAAGGTCGAATAGCCGATGTCCGACTCGAACACGGCGAAGTCCGGATCGATCGCGCCGAATTCGACCATGCGCTCGGAGAAGCTCTGCCGGGTGGGTTTGGTGGCTTTGGTGATGGTCATAGGGTCTCCTGAATTTCCTTGATGGCTTGGTTGCGCTGCTCGGCGGACGGGGCTTTCCCGTGCCAGCCGCGGATGTTCTCCATGAAACTGACGCCCTTGCCCTTGATGGTCTCCGCGACGATGCAGTAGGGCCGGCCCTTGGATGCGCGGGCCAGTTCCAGGGCCGGCAGGATTTCCTCCACGCGATGCCCATTGATGCGGGCGGTCTGCCAGCCAAAGGCGCGGAACTTCTGCTCCGTGTCGCCGACCGCCATGATGTCCCGGCAGAAGCCGTCATTCTGGAGGCCGTTCTGGTCGATGACGATGATCAGGTTGTCGAGCCCGTGCCGGGCGGCGGTGTTGGCCGCCTCCCAGACGATGCCTTCCTGGATCTCGCCGTCGCCGAGCACCGCGTAGACCTTGTAGTCCTTCCCGGAGAGACGCGCATCGAGGGCCAGACCGACCGCTTGGGCAAAGCCGACACCGAGGGAGCCGGTCGTGGCGTCCACGCCGGGGCATTTGCTTTTGACCGGGTGGCCTTGCAGCTTGCTGCCGAGCTGGCGCAGCGTGCCGAGCTCCTCGAGCGGGAAGTAACCCCGCAGGGCCAGGGTGGCATACCAGACCGGACAGGCGTGCCCCTTGGAAAGCACAAAACGGTCGCGGTCCGACCAGTCGGGTTTCCGGGGGTCCACCCGCATCTGGTCGAAGTAGAGCACCGCCAGGATGTCGGTCGCGGAGAGGGAACCGCCCGGGTGTCCGGACTGGGCTTTGAAGATCATCTCAATGATTTGGGTGCGGATCCGTTTCGCGGTGCCCTTCAGGGACGCGATGCGATCCGCCATCGAGGCTGAGGTGGGGGAGATGGTCATGGGAATTTCCTTTGCTCAGAGTTTGAGGATATTGGCCTCGACAAATTTCCACGTCTTGAGGAAGTCGCCGCCGCGGATGCAGGCGCGGAACTCGCGGCGGTCGAGATGCCGCAGCATGGCCCAGATTTTCTGGGTGAGGCGCGTGTTGGCGTCGAAGAAGCCGACGATGTCCCAGCGCGTGGGGGAAGCGTCGCTGGTGAGAAAATCCTGGTAGCCGACCTCCTGCAGATAATAGAGGAACTCGACGTATTCGACGAAGTTGTGGGAGGCGGCCATGTAGTCCCAGTCCCACCGGGCGTTGTTGTCGTTGATGTGAACGTAGAAGGGGTAAGCGCTGCCGGCCAGCAGAGTCACGACCTCGGCCGGGTTGTCCTGGCCATATTTGGAGTGACCGTAGTCGAGCGTGATGCCCATTTCCTTGACGCGGATATCGTGGAGCAGGCAGAGCGTCTTCGCGGCGGTGTCGAGAAAACAGCGGCCGCGCGTCTCGCTGGGTTTGTATTCGAGGAAAAGCGGAATCTCGCGCCGGTAATCCGCGGCTTCGCCGATGGTTGCGACGAGGTATTTCCACATCTGGGCGTAGTCGCATTGGAAGGCGAACTCGTAGCCATCGCCCAGCGGGCAGCACGTGACCTTGTCGGCGCCGACCCCGGCGGCAAAATCTTTCGCATCCTTGATGAACTGCACCGCGCGGCGGCGCGTGGCGGCGCGCAGCGAGGTGAGGCCGCCAGCCTTGAACTCCGGCTCGGCCTTCACGTTCACGTTGATCGCGGCCGGCTTGAGTTTGTATTTCTTGAGCAGCGCCTTGAAGGTGGCGGCGTCACCGGTCTCATAGGGGAAGATGCACTCGACGCCGGTCATGCCGGCCATCCGGCTGACGAGTTCAAGGCGCTGTTCCAGCGTCTTGTCTTCGTTGTATTCGTGAAACCGGTCCTTCGTCTTGCTGACGAACGCGGTGATCAGGGCGCATTTGGGTTGGTTCATAAGGAGGGGCGTTACGGATTGACGACGTTCTTCGGCCGGCCGGCGAGGAAGGCGGCGAGGTTGTCCACCGCGATGTCCATCAACCGGCTCCGGGCCGCCCGTGTGGCCCAGGCGATGTGCGGCGTGATGAAACAATGCTGGGCGGTGAGCAGCGGATTGTCGGGCCGGGGCGGTTCGATCGCCAGCACGTCCAGCCCCGCGCCGGCGATTTGCCCGGCGTTGAGCGCGTCGGCGAGGTCCTGCTCCACGACGAGCGGGCCGCGGCTCGTGTTGATGAGAAAGGCCGTCGGCTTCATCAGGGCGAGGCGGCGGGCGTTTACCATGCCGTGGTTGTCGTCCATCAACGGACAGTGGAGCGTCACGACGTCGGACTCGCGGAAGAGCGTGTCGCAGTCCACGAAGCGGACCTCGTCGTTGCTGGGCAACTCGGGCAGGGAATACGTCAGGATCTTCATGCCAAAGGCCCGGCCCACGCGCGCGACCGACTGGCCGATGTTGCCGTAGCCCACGATCCCGAGCGTCAAACCCTGCAGCTCGATTAGCGTGGAATCCCAGTAACAGAAATCCCGGGACTGACTCCACCGGCCGGTGCGCACGGTCTGGGCGTGGTGTCCGACGTGGTGGGTGAGTTCGAGGATGAGGGAAAACGCCATCTGGGCGACCGCCGGGCTGCCATAGGTCGGGGTGTTGGTCACCGGGATGCCGCGTTCCTTCGCGGCGGCGGTGTCCACGACGTTGTAGCCCGTGGCGAGGACGCCGATGTATTGCAGCGCGGGCAGCGCGGCCAGGGTCGCGCGCGGCAGCGGGGTCTTGTTGGTGAAGACGATGGTGGCGCCGGCGGCGCGGGCCACGATGTCCTCGGGCGCCGTCCGGTCATACACCTGACATTCGCCCAAGGCGCGCAAGCCGTCCCAGCTCAAGTCACCCGGATTCAGGGTGAATCCGTCCAGGACGACGATCTTTGGTTTGGTCATGGCGGTTGGGATACGCGCGGGTTGTTTTAAGTTGGGAAAGTTCAGTCGAGCTTCAGCGCCTGGAGGAACGCGCGGCCGGCGGCATACTCGGCGTCGACCGCGGAAGCGGGACACGCGATCTCCAGATCCCAGCTGCCGTGGTAGCCGGAGGCGAGGAGGCTGCGCAGGAACGGGGGCCAAGGGACCGTGCCCCGGCCCGGCGCCAACGCCTGGTTCTGGTCGCTGTTGTTGTCCTTGAGGTGCACGCCGAAGACGCGGCCGGCGAGCTTGAGCGGAAGCAGGGCGAGGTTCTCGCGGGCGGCCCACGCGTGGCCGGTGTCGAGGTTGACGCCGAAGCGGGGCGAACCGAGCTCGGCGGCGAGCCGGAGAAAACCCTCGCTGCCGCCGACGAGGGAAAAGGGCACGATCTCGATGGCGAAATCGAAATCGGCGGCGGTCGCGATTTCCAGATAACGGGCGAGCTTGGCGGCAAGACGGGCGCGCTGCTCGGCAAACCAGGCGGGGGTCGCGGGCGCGGAGTCACCGGCCGCGAAGGGCGCCATCGCCATCGAGACGACGCGGCAGCCGGTGAACGACCGGGCGATCTCGACGAAACGGGCGAAGGCGTCGAAATCGCGCGTGTCCGCCAGACGCGCGGGCGAGCCGACCGAGTCCATCAGGAAGTGGGCGACACATTGGGAGGCCCGCAGGCCGAGACCGATGGCGGTGCGGTTGACGAGCGTGGCGCCGCCATGGGACCACTCATCGAGCCGTTCGGCGAAGAACACCTCGGGTTGGTAGGCGGCGAACCCGAGCGCCGGCAAACGTTCCAGCGCGCGGCAATAGTCGTCGGGCGTGAACCGCGTGGTGTGGCGGGAAAAGACGAAGGCGGGGCTGACGCCGAAGCGGATCATGGGCGGGCGGCCGCCGGTGGGCGGGCGGTTTGCTCGGTGGCGAGTGCGCGGCGGAGGACGACGATGGTGTTGGCGAGGTGGGCGCGCATCAGGCGCTCGGCGGTGGCGGCATGGCGGGCGCAGATCGCGTTGATGATCGCGAGGTGTTCGCCGATCGTCTCCTCGGGGCGGCGCACCAGGCCTTCGGGGGCCACGGTCTGGTAGCTCGCGTGCACGACGTCGTGTGCCTCGAGGATGCTGCGCAGAAAGGCGTTGGCGCCGATCTCGATCACGCAGGAATGGAACGCCTCGTCCTCCTTGGCGTAGGCCTTGCGGTCGGTGATGGTCTTGCGTCCGGCAAACGCGGTGAAGAAACGCCGCAGGCGCTCGATCTGGTCCGCGGTGGCCGCCTCGGTGGCCTTGCGGGTGGCGAGGCCTTCGAGAACCTCGCGCACCTCGAAGACGGCGATCATTTCGCTGGTCCCGAAGGAGCGCACATAATAACCGCGGCGCGGCCGGGCCTCGACGAGGTTTTCCTTTTCGAGGAGCTTGAGCGCATTGACCAGCGGGGTGCGGCTGATGCCGAGATCGGCGGCGAGTTTCTCCTGCGGGATCTTGTCCCCCGGCGCGAGCTGCCGGTTGACGATAAGGTCCTTGAGAATCTGGTGCGCCTTGCGGTCGAGGTTGGCGTGCTCCACCCGCTGAATCCGGCGACGGGTGCCCGCCTTTGCCTCGGGGGTCGCCGCAGCGCTGGCCCGGGGGGAATTGAGCGATGGGATGAGCATGGCAATTTGCATGCAGAATGCAGAATTGCGTCCTGACAAGCGCAATTGTTCGCCGGGATGGGCGCGACGGCCTCGATCAGACGGCCCAGCACCTGGGTGGAGGCGCCGGGGATGTGGCGCGCAAAGTGCCGCGCGCCAACGCCCCCGCGGGAGTCGCCCCAGGGGGGATTCCGGGATTTAGGGCTTCACCTTCAGGTCGAAGAGCCGATAACTCAGAACAGTCCGATCCCTTCCCTTCCCCATGAGCGTCACCGCATTGCTCGGTTTGGCATTACTGGCTGGCGCCGGTATGGGCTGTGCCGTGGCTTGGCGATGGCAGAGGCGCCGACCCGCCGCGAATGGGTGGCGGCAGGCGTTTGACGATGCTCAGGTCAGCATGCTTTTGCTGGATCAGTCCGATGTGACGGAGCAGGGATTCCGGATCGTCGACTGCAGTCGCACGGCGGAACAGCGCTACGGCTATTCGCGGGAGCGCCTGCTCACGATGCGGAGCGGGCAGTTGGATCGGATGCACCAGGAGCCGGCTTTTCGGGAGCTGCTGGCGAAGTTGCAGCCCGGGGATCCCCCGCACGCGGGCAGCTCAGACCGGGTGTGCCAAGATCAGTCGGTCCTGCGGGTGGCGTTTCACACCGTGGCCGTGAGCCGGGACGGTCGTGCCTGTCTGTTGGACCTGGATCGTTCCCGGGCCTCGCCGGTGTGGCTGAAGAACACGGGCAATGCCGCGGAGAGCTTCGCCCTCCAGATCATGGAGCAGGCCGATTGCATGTTCCTGCGATCGGAGTGCGAGCTGCGCGACGACAAGCGCTACTGGCATTTTGAGTTCATGCAGTCACCCCTGCATGAGCGGCTGTTCGGCCCGGACGAGGATCATCGCTCGGGCAAGCTCTGGAGCCTGCTGAGATGCCCGGATGAGAGCGAAATGTTGCAGCGTTTCCTTGCGGCGATCCACCAGGGGGCCTCGCGCTTCGAGCAGGACTTCCGGGTGCTTCAGCGGGGCAGTGGCGCGCTGTGCTGGTTGCATGAAACGGGGGTCATCACGCAACTGGGCCCGAACCGTTGGCAACTGGCGAGTGTCTTCACCGATGTGACGCACCGCTATGAGATGGAGGCTTCCCTCCAGGACAGCGAACTGCGCAATCGACTGACCTTGGAGAATTCCGCCGATGGCATCTGGGAGTATTCCACGAAGACCGGGGAGACCGTCTATACGGACCAATCCCGGGAGATGATGGGCTATCCGGTCGAAGAGCAGCCGCCCAAAGTGGCTGACTGGGGCCAGTGGCTGCATCCGGAGGATGCAACGGCCACCCTCGAGGCTTTGCGAAAGCACATTGAGACGGACGAACCGTTCGCGATGACGGCGCGTTTCCGGCACAAGGCCGGGGGCTGGCGCTGGATCAAGTGCCGGGCGGTCACGCAGCGAGAGGCCGGCGGCAAGGCCTTGCGCACGGTGGGCAGTTTTGCCGATATCACGGAGGCGTTGCGGGTTGAGCAAGAGCTGACGCAGGGTCGCAAATTGCGGGCGGTCGGCGAGCTGGCCGGGGGCGTCGCGCACGAATTCAACAATCTGCTCACGCCGCTGTTGCTCAACCTGGAGCTGATGCAGATGGAGCAAGGGCATGACCCGGAGACCGAGAACCGATTGAAGCAGATGCGGCAGGCCGTGCTCCAGGCACGCGATCTGACCCAGCGGATTCTGGCCTTTGGCCGCCATTCCGACAGCGCGCGCGAGACTCTCGATCTCGCGGTCGCCGTCGGGGAGAACGCGGACTTTCTCCGGCACACCTTTGACCGGCGCATCGCGGTGGAGCTGACGGTGCCGCCGGTGCCGGTGTGGGTGCATCTCAACCGCACGGAGATCAGCCAGGTCTTGCTCAATCTCTGCCTGAATGCCCGCGATACCCTCGAGGCCAAGCTGCGTGCCGGCTGGCCCAACGGGCAGCCGCGGCTGGAACTGCGGGTTCTCTCCGCGGAGGCAGACGAACAGATCGTCGAGGTGCGCGACAACGGCCAGGGCATGACGGCCGAGGTGCGGGAGCGCCTGTTCGAACCGTTCTTCACCACCAAGGAAGGCGGGCGCGGCACCGGCCTCGGGTTGGCCACGACGTGGCACTTGGTCGAGGTGATGGCGGGCCGGATCGAGGTCGAGTCGGTGCCGGGCGAGGGCTCGTGTTTCCGGGTCTTTTTCCCGCGGGCAGCCGAGCCGCGGGAGGAGCCGGTGGTGTCCGCCCGGGGGCGGGCGCGGCCAGGAGTCGAACCTCCGATGGTGGAGGCGCCGGCCCGCCTCGGCCCGGCAATGGATCGGAGCATTCTGTTGGTCGAAGACAACGCCGAGATTCGCAACGTGCTCAGGGTCGCGTTGGCGCAACAGGGCTACCGGGTGCAGATTGTCGGCAACGGATTGGATGCGGTGGAAATGTTGCGCTCTCGCGGACGCGACTTCGATCTGCTGCTCACCGATATCAACCTGCCCGGCGTCTCGGGAGTGGAGGTCATCCGCGCGATGCAGGCCCAGGGGCTGGCACTACCGGTCGTCGTGATCGGGGGAAGCCTCAACGCCGAGGTGCGCAGTGAACTGGCCACCTTGGCGGTGCGCGGGATATTGCCAAAGCCGTTCATGCCGCAGGATATATACCGGGTGTTGGCCGAGGCGCTGCAACCTCCGCAGGGTGCGGAAGTCTGATCGACGCACGGGGATGATCGCGTCGGCGGAGCCCGCGCCGGGCAACCGGCGGATCAGGACGGGATATGGCGGGGCCGCGATCGGGGGGACGGTTCGCCGCTCTCAGCCGGGCTCCTGCAGTTGGTGGGCGTCGGTTTCCATACCGACGCCTGTCGCCGATGTGGAAATCGGCGACCACCTTTTAGTGCGGCCACGTTCCGAGGGAAACGGCTATCCTCAGGTGTTGGCTCAGTGCCCCTGCCGGGGATTGCCCTTGATGGCGGCGAGTTCCTTGCGGGAACGGATGCGAAGCCGGGCGGCGCCCTTGGAACCTTGGGTTTTGATCCGCGGTCCCTTGGCCAGGCGTTTTTTCGCGGCGGCGATCGCTTTCCGGTATTGGGGGAGCCAAGGTGCGCCGGCGACCAGCATCTCGTCAACCATCTGCCAGACCTCGGGCGGATTGCAGACGGCGCCCACGAGCGGATCGAGCAGGATGGCCTGGCGCAGCAAACGGTCGTCGCCGGTGACCGCGGCCTCGACGGCGAGACGCTGGACGCTGATGCTGGCGTTGCACACCGCGGCGCAGCCCAGCGGGAGATCGCCGACGCGCGGCATGTTGATGCCGTTGCGGTCGACGTAGCCGGGGGCCTCGATGATGGCGTCGGCGGGGAGGTTGGTGATCGTCCCGAGATTCGGCACGTTGAAATGTCCGCGGTAGATCCGGCCGGTCTCCAGGCCCTCGATGATGTAGGAGCCATGCTCGGGCGTGCGTTCGCCATAGTTAAGGGGCTGGTGGCCGGCCGCGCCTTTGCCGAACTCGGCCTCGAACCAGTCGCGGCCCTCGGTGCAGGCGCGGAGGTAGCCGGCGGTCTCTCCATTGATCCAATGGCTGAGGTCGATCCAGCGCCTGATTTCGCCGGCCCGCTTGCGATACCACGGGACATACTCGCTCAGGTGGCCGTTGGACTCGGTGCTGAAATAGCCGAAGCGGCGCAGCATGTCGATGCGCACCTTCTCGGTCTGGCTGAGGACGGGGTGCCGCTCGAAGGCGGCGAGCATGCCCGGCACCAGGTCGCGGTCGCCATGGCGGACGGAGACATACCACGTCTGGTGGTTGATGCCGGCGCAGACGATGTCGATCTCCTCCCTGGGCAGGGCGAAGGCGGTGGCGATGTCGCGGTGGCCGTTCTGCACCCCGTGGCACAGGCCGACGGTGCGCACGCCGCCGTATTTGTTGGCGGCCCAGGTCATCATGGCCATCGGGTTCGCGTAATTGAACAGGAGGCAGCCCGGGGCGGCGACTTCGCGGATGTCGCGGCAGAAGTCGAGCAGGGCGGCGATGCCGCGCTGGCCATACATGACGCCGCCGGCGCAGAGGGTGTCGCCCACGCACTGGTCGACGCCATATTTGAGCGGGATGTCGACGTCGTGCTGGAAGGCTTCCAGCCCGCCGATGCGCACGACGCAGAAGACATATCTCGCCCCCCGGAGCGCCGCGCGACGGCTGGTCGTGGCGGAGATCCGGGTCTTCAGCCCGTTCTGCGCGATGTCGCGCCGGCAGAGCTCGGCGACCATGTCGAGGTTCTTCCGGTTGATGTCGGTGAAGGCCAGCTCGACGTCGGCGAATTCGGGCACGGCGAGGAGGTCAGCGACCAGTTTGCGGGTAAAGCCGATCGAGCCGGCGCCAATGAAGGTTATGCGGAAGGACATGGGTTTTCGGCCAATGAAACGGATTTGGCCCAAAGGTGCAGCGCCCCCGAGGCATGACCGTAATTCAAGCCGCCGGATTGACCGGGCCGTGGGAGACGGGATGATCATTGCCATGCGGCATCGCCTTGCCATGAGCCTCGTGCTTCTCTGCCTGACCGGCACACTGGTTGCCGAAACAGCGACCGGGGAACGGCTGATCCAGGTTCACAACCGGGCTTTTGGCGAACTGCTGCGGCCCCGCAACGCCAGCAAGAAGGACGGCGCTCCACTGGTGCTTTACCCCGCGCAGCCGTGGAAATGCATGACGTGGGCGGTGCGCGAACGTGCCGGCGGCGGCGTGGTGCTGGAAAACCTGTTTTCGCGCAAGACTTTCGCGGCCGCTTCAGCCGGCCGCGGCCCAGCCGCCGTGGAGCAGGTGCCATTGGCCACCGAGGTCTGGCACTGGGAAGAGTTGGGCGACGGCGCCTGGAAAATCATCGAGCCGGAGTCGGGCCGGGTGCTGACCGCGGAAAAGACTGCCGCAGGGCTGCGGGTGATCGTGGCGCCCTGGACCGGTGCCGACACCCAGAAATGGGAGCTGCGCCCCGCGCCCGAGCACCTGACCATGTGAAGCGAGGCGGAGAGCCGGCTGCTCACCATTCGGTCGCGCCACGGTAGTCGAACCAGTCAAATGACGCGGTGTTGGCAGAGGTCTCGCCCTGGCAGCTGGCATACATCCCGACATAGGCGCCGACGAAGCCGCCTGCGGTGCGGGTGCTGAGGAGGCGACCGTCCTGGGTGCCACCAACCGGGGTCAGGCGGGATTCGTCGGGCCCCGCGAGGAAGCGCAGGTCAAGTTCGTCCGCCTGCAGGCGCAGCACGACCGGACCGGTGCCGGGCAGCGGCAGGCGCCCGACGACCTCCTCATGCAAGGGAGCCGCCGGCTGCGGCCGCTCGCGGCTGACCTTGTGCAGGATCACGGTCCGCCTGCCCTCGTGCCGGCCGACCTCGAGCCGGTAGTGGAAGGATTCGTTCTGCAGGACGACGAGGCCGGCGACCTCGTTGGCGGCGGCCGGCGCGAAGTCCAGGCGGGTCGTCGCGGTAAAATGATGGTGCTGCACCCGGCGGGCGATGAGCGAGGGTTGCCCGGTCTCGGTGAGTTTGGGCGCCCGCAGCGGCAGGGTCAGCCAGCCGGGCCGGGCCGTGAGACTCCACCAGGTTGATTGCGGCGTGCGCAGGAAATTCCATGCGAGGCCGGGTTTGTCCGCCGTGAATTCATCGCGGGCGGGCATCGCGGGCACGGGGGTCCATGGGAGGTCCGGTCGGGTTTCCTCCCGGCGCACGCGCCCGACATTGGGCGCGAAGACAGGCCAGTTGTCCTCAAACCGGACCGGCACGAGGAAGGTTTCGCGACCGAGCGTGTAGTGGCGGTCGGGCCCGAAGGGGCGAACGCCGAGCAAGACGGCCCACCAGTCGCCGTTTTGCGTCTGCACCAGGTCGGCGTGGCCGGTCGTGGTGATGTCGGCCGTGGTGCCGAGGTGGCGGTGCGTGAGGACGGGATTATCGAGGTGGCGCTCGTAGGGGCCGGTGACCCGGTCGCTCAGGAAAACCGTGATCGCGTGGCGTTCCCAAGTGCCGCCCTCGGAGATGAGCAGGAGGTATTTGCCGTTGATCTTGTAGAGGTGCGGCCCCTCGGCATACATGGAGAAACCCACGTGGTCGCCGGCGGTCAGGACGTGGCGCTCGCCGACCAGCCGGTCCGTGGCGAGGTCGATCTGCTGCAGCCAGATCTCGTGCTGGTTTTTCCAGCGCTGCTTTTCCTTCGGGTCGAAGTTGCCGACGTAATACACCCGGCCGTCGTCATCGAAGAACAGGGTGGGATCGATGCCTGGAGCCTCGGGAAGGAAATGCGGGTCCGACCAAGGGCCAGCCGGATCGGTGGCGGTGACGTAGAAATTCTGCCCGGCCCGCTGCGCCGTGGTGATCAGGTAGAACTGGCCGTCGTGGTAGCGGAGGGTCGGCGCCCACACGCCGGCGGAGACACCGACGTTGTCCTTCAGGTTGAGCTGGCTGGGCCGGTCGAGCACGTGGCCGATCTGTTCCCAATTGACGAGGTCCCTGCTGCGGTGGATGGGCACGCCGGGAAACCACGCGAACGAGGAGTTCACCAGATAATAGGTGTCGCCCACGCGGCAGACCGAGGGGTCCGGATAGAAGCCCGCGAGGATGGGATTGCGGAAGTTGGCTGGGGCGTCGGGGGAAGACAGCCCGGGTGAAATCGTCCCGAGGAAGGCCAGGGGCAGCAGAAATGTTTTCCAGCTCATGATCGGATGGGGTAAGGGTGAACCGGCGCAGGGTCACGCCCGGCCCCGGGATGCGTCAACGGTCCGCCCGGGGTATCGTAATACGCCCCATCCCCGCCGGACGAAACCGGGCCGGCCATGCGTTACGGAAACGCTTGGAAGATTTTGTCCCCTGCCGCCGGCGGTGCTTCCATGGCATCCCCCGCTCCGCTTTCCCCCCGATGAAATTCCTGACCCAGGTTGCCCAAACTCCGCCCATGGGGTGGAACAGTTTTGATTGCTTCGGCTCGGCCGTGACCGAGGCCGAAGTCCGCGCCAACGCGGACTACATGGCGGCTCACCTGAAGCCGCACGGCTGGGAATACGTCGTGGTTGACTTCTGCTGGTCGCACCCGAGTCCCGGTCCCTGCCACAATCCGGATCAGGGCTCGGGCTACCGCCCGATCCTGAGCACCGATCGCTGGGGGCGGCTCGTCCCGGCGGTCGCGCGCTTCCCCTCGGCGGCGGGGGGCGCGGGCTTCAAGCCCCTGGCCGATTACGTGCACCGCCTGGGCCTTAAATTTGGCATCCATGTCATGCGCGGCATTCCCCGGCAGGTGGTGCACGAGGACCTGCCGATCTGTGGGGGCCGCCACCGGGCGCGGGAGGCGGCGAATGTCGAGAGCACCTGCACGTGGCTCAACCACATGGTGGGCGTCCGCGCCACCGAGCCGGCCGGCCAGGCCTACTACGACTCGCTCTTCGAGCTTTATGCCGCGTGGGGCGTGGACTTCGTCAAGGTGGACGACATCCTCGCGGATGGCAGCTTTGATTCGGACGGGCCCTACCACGAAGTGGAAATCGAGGCGGTGGCGCGCGCGATCGAGCGGTGCGGCCGGCCGATGGTGTTGAGCCTGTCCCCGGGCGACGCGCCGAAGAGCGCAGCCGGCCACGTCGTCCAATATGCGAGCATGTGGCGCATCTCGGCGGATTTCTGGGACGACTGGCGCCGGCTCAAGCGGCAGTTCGACCTGTGTCACTGGTGGACCCCGCACCGGCAGGCCGGGCGGTGGCCGGATGCGGACATGCTGCCGATCGGCCGGCTTGCGAAGCGCGGACCGAAGGGGTCGGAACGCGAGAGTTGGTTCACACCCGACGAACACTTCACCCTCCTGACGCTGTGGAGCATCTTCCATTCTCCGCTGATGATGGGAGGATGCCTGACCGACCTGGATCCCTTTACCCGCGACCTGCTGACCAACGATGAGGTTCTCGCCGTCAATCAACGGGGATCGGCCGGTGCGCAGTTGTTGCGCGAGGGCGACTACATCGTCTGGACCGCGGCGGCGCCCGGCGGCAAGGCCCGGTATGCGGCCCTCTTCAACATCGGCGATGCACCGCGGCGTGTCCGGTTCGAACCGGGCGCGCACGGCCTGCCGGCCGGTTCGGCCCGCGACCTGTGGCGCAAGGCGGCCGAGCCGCTGGTGCGGGGCGGAATCGAACGGGTGCTGCCGGCGCACGGCTGCGCGTTGCTGAAGCTGGAAGCCGGGTGAGAATCCGGCAGGAGTGATCTCCGCCCCATGACGGCGCCACGCACCAGCACGATGGCCTTCCGGATGGAACTGGCGTCGCCTGCCGTGGCAGGCCCGTCCGCAGCCATGGACCCGCGGGCAATTGCAATTCGACAAGGGCCGGTTAGCCGCTAGGAACAAACCCATGGCCGACCCGACATTAGCCAAGCGCACCAGCCCGGTGTCGCAATGGCTCCAAACCGGGGGGTGCGTGGTGGCCGGTTTGTTGATCACCTGGTTGGCGGGGCGTTATGCCGAGAAACAATCGCAGCAAAGGGATGAGGAGCGGTTCAACCGGCTGCAGGAGCGGGTGGTGACGCAAATCCAGGCGAATTTCTCCGCGCTGGAGGAAGTCCTCGCGGCCGCGCAGTCGTTGTTCAGGGTCAGTGACACCGTCACCAAGGAGGAGTGGGGGGAATTTTACACACTCATGCTGCCTTCCGCCAGTGCGGAACTGCCCGCCCTCACTTATGCACGTTTGGAGCGCGCCCCCGGGGTGGCCTTGCGGCCCGAGCTGGCGGCGGGGGACGGCGTGCGGGTGCCCGTGACTTTCATCGGGCCGATATCGCTGAACAGCACCGCCTCATCGGGGCGCGATCTCTGGGCCGATCCGGTGCGGCGGGCCATATTGTGGCGGGCGGTGGAGACGGGGAAACCGGCGCTTTCGCCGCGCCTCATCGTGGGGATGCAGGAGAACAGTGCGGCGGGCCTGCTGCTGGTGACGGCCGTCTACGGTCGCGGGCAGCCCTACGGGACCCGGGAGGAACGGGTGGCCGCGGTGCAGGGATGGGCTTTGATCACGTTGAATTTGGAGAAAACCATCGGCGGCCTGGCCCGCAATTTCGCCGGCCAGGTGGAGTTCGAGATCCTTGAGGGCGAGGCAGCCAGCCCGGAGAACCGGATTTACCCGGCAACCCCAACGGCGGCCCCGGCGGAAAGAACCCCGGCTTTCACCCGCGAGGTGCCCCTGGCGATTTATGGCCAAGATTGGCTGGTGCGGATATCCGCCGGACCGGCCTTTAACGCGGAGGATAGGGCGGTCTCCTTCCAGCGGCTCAGCATCGGCCTGCTGGGATTGCTCATCACCGGGTTGACTGCCGCCCTGATCTGGACCCTCGACAACGGGCAGGTGCGCGCCCGGGCACTCGCGGAGGCAAAAACCCGCGATTTGCGGGAAGCCCTGCAGCACCTCGCGGAACAGGAGGCGAAGTTCCGTCTGATCTATGAAAACGTGCCGGTGGGACTGTCGATTACGGTGGCGAACCAGGAAGCCCAAACCCGCGAGGCCAATCCCGCCCACGCGGCCCTGACCGGAGTGTCGTTGGCGCGGCATAATGAGGCGGGGGTTTTCCGCGCAGCGACCCATCCCGAGGATGTTGACCGGGTCTTCGCGCTGGGCCAGCAGATGCAAACCAGGGAGATCACGGGGTTCACCGCGGAGTGCCGGTTTGTGCATCCGGACGGGCACGTGGTATGGACTTCGTTCACCCGGAAGATCGTGCCGGGCAAGGCCGGGACCCCGGCTCACGACATCAGCATCATCGTCGACATCACGGCATTGAAGCAGGCGCAGGCCAATCTGGACGCGGAGCGGGCGCGGTTTCGCTGGATATTCGACATGGTGCCCACCGGCATCACCTGGCGCTTGCAGGGGCCCGAGGGCATCCGGGAGCGGCACGTCAATGATGCTTACCTCCGGATGGTGGGAATAACCCGGGCCGACCTGGACAACCAGGGCCGGGACCTCCTGCTCCAGGACGAGGACCGGCAGGCCCACGATGAGCAGATCAAGCTGATGGATGAGCGCAAACTCGACCAATTCTCGATGGTGAAGCGCTACGTCCATGCCGACGGCAAGACCGTGTGGGTGATCCATAACCAGGTGCGGACAAACAATCCCGACGGCACCTACACCCATCTCACGACCATGACGGACATCACGGTGCACAAGCGGCAGGAGGCGGAACTCAAGCTGGCGCAAAAGGCGGCGGAACAGGCGAACCAGTCAAAGAGCGCCTTCCTCGCGACGATGAGCCATGAGATCCGCACCCCGATGAACGGCGTCATCGGCATGACCAGCCTGCTCGCCGACTCGCCGCTCAACAAGGAGCAGCGGGAATACACCGAGGTCATCCGGCAATCGGGCGAGACGCTGCTGACCATCATCAACGACATCCTGGATTTCTCCAAGATGGAATCCGGCCGGCTGGAGCTGGAACAGGCGAAATTCGACCTGCGGGAATGCCTGGAGGGGGCGCTCGATCTGCTCGCCGGTCTGGCGGACGAAAAGGGGCTGGCGCTGCTCTACGAGGTGGCGAACAACGTGCCGCGCACGGTGGTCGGGGACATCACCCGCCTGCGGCAGATTCTGGTCAACCTGCTCAACAACTCCTTGAAATTCACCGAGCACGGCGAGGTGGTGCTCAGCGTGAAAGCCAACCCGGCGGGGGCGGGCATGGTGGAGCTGGAATTTGCGGTGACCGACTCCGGCATCGGCATCCCGCCCGAATCGATGGACCGGTTGTTCATGGCCTTCAGCCAGGTGGACTCCTCGACGACGCGCAGATACGGCGGCACCGGCCTGGGGTTGTCCATCAGCAAGCGGCTCGCGGAAATGATGGGCGGCCGGATGTGGGTGGAGAGCCAGCCGGGCTCGGGCTCGGTTTTCCGGTTCACCGTGCTGGTGAGCCCCGCGGAGACCGAGCCGCGGGCCTATGTGGGCAGCGGGCGCGTGCAACTCGGCGACCGACGGCTGCTGATCGTCGACGACAATGCCACCAACCGTCGCATCCTCAACACCCTCGCGCAAAACTGGGGCATGGCCACCTGCGTCTGCTCCTCCGCCGCGGAGGCCCTCGAACGGTTGCACGCCGGGGAGCATTTCGATGTGGCCATCCTCGACATGCAGATGCCGGGGATGGACGGAACGATGCTGGCTGGCGCCATCCGCGAAATGCCGGATCAGGCGGATCTGCCCCTGATCCTGCTCTCATCCATGGGCCGGATCAGTCCCGCGGTGAGGGGGTTGTTTCATTGCGCACTGCACAAGCCGGCGAAACCCTCGCAATTGTTCGACGCCTTGGCGGATGTGTTTGCGCGTCGCGCGGGGAAGAAACTCTCGCGGCATCCTTTTGCGCCGATGTCGGCGGAGCCGCTGGGGCCCGTTGTGCATGCCGAGCGGGTGCTGCTGGCGGAGGACAATGTGGTCAATCAGAAGGTGGCCTTGGCCATGCTGGCCAGGCTGGGGTATCGGGCGGACCTGGCAGCCAACGGCCTGGAGGTGCTGGCCGCGGTCGAGCGCCAGCATTACGACATCATCCTGCTGGATGTGCAGATGCCCGAGATGGACGGCCTCGAAGCGGCGACCCGGTTGGGAACGCTTTATCCCAATCGCGCCCAAAGGCCCTGGCTGATCGCGCTGACGGCGAATGCCATGCAGGGTGACCGGGAGAAGTGTCTCGCCGCCGGCATGGATGACTACCTGAGCAAGCCGCTCAAATCATCGATGCTGGCGCAGGCCCTGGCCCGGGCCAAGACCGCCGGCCGCTAGGGCAGTTTAAATAATACTGTGTCCGTCGGTGGTCGCCGATTTCCACATCGGCGACATGTATTGCCAATCAGGCGCCGGTATGGAAACCCGCGCCCACCTGGGCAAAAACGGCTACACTCATATTTAATATGCTCTAGGCGTTCATCCGGCCGGAATCCTGCCGCCGGACACATTTCCCCTCGGAACGGGCGAAATGAGAAGTGCGACGGCAGGCCAGCCCGCTGGCGGATGCCCGAAGAATCCGGGCAGGCTGGCCGGCCCACGGCCAGGTGGGTAATTCCGCTTAGCCGGAATTGTGCAGTTGAGCGGTGATTTCCCTCTGAACGTGGCCGCACTGAAGGGTGGTCGCCGGTTTCCACATCGGCGACAGGCGTCGGTATGGAAACCGACGCCCACCAACTGCATGAGCCCGCTCAGGGCCGGGCGCGGGCGGCGGCAATGTCGGCCGGCGTCACGGCGGCGCTGCCGGTGGTGACGCGCGGGGTGAAGTTCTCCCGCACGTGCGTCAGCGCGGCCGCGAGGTCGTCGTCGGAGAGGACATTGAACGCGGGCATCGCATTGGCATATTTCGTCCGGTCGGCGGGCAACTCGGCGGCCGGGCCGTTCAGGACGACCTGGATCAATCTTGTCAGCTCGCCGCCGGCGACGTCGCTGCCACGGAGCGCGGGTTGGAGGCCGCTGACGCCGCTGCCGTCGTCCATGTGGCAGGCGGCGCAATAGAGTTTGTAGACGGCGGCGCTTTTCGCCTGCGCGGGGGTGAGCGCCTTTTCCACCGAAGGCGCGGCGCGGAGGGCGGCCATGGCGGCCGGGCGGTGCTCACCGGTGTAGACGATGCGCCAGATGCGGCCCTTTTCGGAATCTCCGACATACATCGTGCCGTCGGGCCCGAAGGCGAGGCCGCAGGGCCGGAAGCGCGCGTCAGCCGGGCGCTTGATCTCGTCGTGGCCGGCGAAGCCGTCGGCGAAAATCTCGTAGCCTCCGCTGGGCAGGCCATCCGGACCGAAGGGCACAAAGGCCACGCAGTAGCCGCGCTGCGGCTCCGGGGCGCGGTTCCATGAACCGTGGAAGGCGATGAATGCGCCGTTGAGGTAATGGTTGGGGAATTGCTGGCTCAGGTTGAAAGCCATCTGCATCGGGGCCCAGTGCGCGGGGAAGGCGAGCACGGGAGCGGAGAAGGTGTTGGGCCCGGGTTGCTTTTTCCCGTCGCCGCCGAATTCGGGAGAAAGGAGGCGCATCTTCCTGACTGAATCGTAATAGGTGGTGGGCCAGCCGAGGTCGCTCTGGTCGTGGAGGAGGTGCATTTCCTCGGCGGGCGCCTCGGCATTGTCTTGGGCGGAGTAATATTGCGGGGCGACCGTGTTGAGCTGGTCGCGGCCCATCATGACCACGAAGAAGGCCTGCCGCGTGGGATTCCAGGCGAGCGAGAGAATGTGGCGCAGGCCGCTGGCAAAGCGGTAGCCATCCCGGACCTGGTCCTGGTCGGGCACATCGGATTTGAAGCGCCAGATGCCGCCGTGCCGTTTCTGCAGTTCGGTGGGGTCGGCGCCCTTGGCGCCGGGGGAGCGGTCGCCGGTCGAGCTGACGTTGAGGGGGGAACCGACATCCACATAGAGGTTCCCGGCGGGGTCGAAGGCGAAGGCTTTGGCGTCGTGGGCGGATTGCTCGGGTAGCTGGGCGATGAGTTCGGGCGGACCGGCGGGGACGAGTTCGCCAGCCGCGAGCTTGTAGCGGTAAACGGCGGACGCGCTGGAATAATAGAGATTACCGCCGTGCACCGCGATGCCGGTGCCGCCGCCGGAGCCGAATTCCTTGATCACATCGGCGCGGCCGTCGCCGTCGGTGTCGCGCAGCGCGATGATGCCGCCCTTGCGGGTCATGGCATAGAGATCGCTGTTGGGCTTGGCGTCGAGGGCGAGGAAGCGGAGGGTGTCGCCCTTGCGGCCGGCCATCAGGTTGTCGGCCACGATCGTGGCGCGGAATCCGTCGGGCAGCCGGATGTCACCGTCGGTGGCGTCGGCGACGGGCGGGGCGCGGCGGGGATCGAGATCGATCGGCTGGCTGTAGCGCTCGGGCTGGTCGGTGAGGATGCGGATGTTTTTCAGCCGGACGGCGGTTTCCCCGGCCTTGGGCGTGTCCCCTACGGCGTGAATCTTGAAGGCGAGACAGCCCGTGGAGTATTTTTCATCGACCAGGTAGCTGGTGGGGACGCCGTTGACCCAGACCTTGACGGTGTTGCCGAGGCACTCGATGCGGAAGTGCGCCCACTCGCCGAGCTGGAACGCCGCGCGGGCCCGGGCGTCGCGCCGGAGGTCGTAGAGCCATTTCCAGTCGGCGCCGTAGTCGTCAAAGACGCCGCCCGTCCAGGCGCGCGGCGTGGGGTCGATCTTCACCTGGTAGCCGTTGAGGCGGACCTTTGCGTCCGCCGGCGCGGGCGAGCCGCGCAGGAGGATGCCGGTGTTGAAGCCGGGGTCGTCCTTCAGATCGAGTTCGAGGATAAAATCGCCGTATTTCTCCTGCGAGGTGAGAAAGGTGTGCTCAGGCGTGTTGCGGCGCTGGCGGAGCACGAGCACGCCGGCCTCGACAACGATCGGGGCCGGCTCGGCGGGGCCGACGATGTTCCAGCCGGTGAGGTCGCGGCCGTTGAACAGGGGGACAAACGGCGCATCGGCGGCGACCGACGCGGCGGGGGCGAGCAGGAGCAGCAGCAGGCGGCGTGGAGGGGACACGGGGGGATTATTCCGGGCTCAGCCGGAATATGGCGCTGCCGTGGGCCGGCAAGGTGCGCTTGAGGGCGCCGGTGACGACGCCCTGATCGGCGCGCGCCCAGAGGTCGCGCACGCGGTTGGTGCCGGGGCGGCGTTCCCACGCGGGCAGGTAGGTGATCTCGGCGGGAGTGTCGTTGAGATTGAAGAGGGCCACGTAGTAATCGCGGCTGCCCGGGAGGTCGGCGATCCAGACGCGCGCGTTGAACTTATCGAAGGCCTGGCGGTTGCCGGTCGTCTGCTGGCTGACGGCGAGGATCTCGGGATTGGTGAGCAGGGCCTTGGTCGCGGGGGAGGACGTGAGCGGATCGCCGCCCCACATGAGCGGCGAGCGGCCGATGCACCAGAGCGTGATCAGCGTCTGCTGTTCGTCGGGGGTGAAAAAGCTGTCGTGTTCGCGATGTTTGCCGTCGGGCGCCTGGCCGCCGGGGCCGGGATAGCCGGTGAGGCAGAGACGGCCGAGGGGAATCATGTCGGCATCGGGCCAGGTGCCGGGAGCCGCGTAGGCGGACCAGGCGTTAAGGAGGTCGAAGCTGCGGCGGAGAGCATTCCAGTCATCCCAGAAATCGGCGGAGATGCGCCAGAGGTTGGCGTGGGCGGCGACGTGCGGGGCGCGGCCGAGGGGGGCTTCACCGCAGGAGAGCGAGAGCAGGATGGGGCGGCCGCACTTGTCGATGGCCTTGCGCATCATCTCGATTTCGCCCGCGTGGTAGGGCGGGAACATCGTGTCGTCGGCCTTGATGAAATCGACCCCCCACCCGGCGTAGAGGGCGAAGAGCGAATCGTAGTAGGCCTGCGCGCCGGGCTGGGTGGCGTCGAGGCCGAACATGTTGTTGTTCCAGCCGCAGAGCACGTCCTTGAGCGCGACCTGATCGGCGGTCTGGGTGGAGCCGAGGATCGGCAGCCGGGCCTCGACGGCCTGGCGCGGGATGCCGCGCATGATGTGGAAGCCGAATTTCATGCCCTGGCGGTGGACGTAGTCGGCGAGGGGCTTGAAACCCTGGCCGTTGGCGGCGGACGGATATTTCTCGAGGGCAGGCAGGAGCCGGCCGTAGGCATCCATCGTCAGAACGGGGGTAAAGGTGCCGGCGGGATTGCGCTGCTGATCGATGCTGAAGGTCCGGAATTTCGTGCGGTCCCAGTCGGCGGGACCGGGATTATACCAGGACCAGTCGACGACGGCGGTGTCCCAGCCGAAGGGCAGGTAGTCGGCGGCGAGCTTGTCGACGCAGGCCTTGAACTGGGCCTCGTTGATCCAGCCGTGGTAGGCGTCATAGCTGTTCCAACCCATGGGCGGGCGTGGGGCCCAGGTTTTCCAGGGGTCGGCGGCGGCTGAGAGGAGTGGCGCGCTGAGGCTGAGGCTGAGGCAGACGGCAGCGGCGAGGCGGCGCAGGATGAGGCGGACGGGCGTAGAGGACATGGGCATGGTGGGGGAAAGGAGCGGACGGTGGCGGATCTAGTCGAGGCCGTGATACACAAAGTCGCGGAAAACGACCTCGCCCGAGCCGGAGGCGCAGAGGGCGACGCGCAGGGTGGTTTCGGTCGAGACGCTGGCACCCCACTCGAACCTGTTCCACGAGACACCGTCGGCGCTGTGAAACAAGGTGACGTCATGATCCACATTGCGGATCCTCAGCCAGACGCGGCGACCGGTGTAGTCGGCGGCGGCCTGGGGCATGCCGCGGCGCGGGTGGAACACATGTCCCTCGCGGACGGCGAGTCCGGTGCCGCCGGATTCACCGCCGGAAATCATCAGGCCGGCCTCGGCACCGGCCGGCACATCGACGGCGACCTGCACTTCGTAGCTCATGTTGGCGGGCAGCACGGTAAGCTTGGCGGCGTCGCGGAAGGATCCGCCCTTGGCCTGCATGCGGAGACGGCCGCCGCCGGAGACGTAGCGCGTGGCCAGGTCGGGCGTGGGCTCGGTGGTGTCCCATTGGATGCCCAGCTGCGGCGAGGTGAAGTCATCCGAAAGAAACATGCCGGGACCCACGTTGTCGCCGGGTGGCTTGGGCAGCACGCCCTCCGGGTGCACGCCGGGCGGGATCACCGGCCAGCCGTCGGGCGTCCAGGTGACCGGAAGCAGCAGCGTGTTGCGGCCCAGCGAACGCCGGCCGTTCTGGATGGCATGATACAGCACCCACCATGAGCCGTCGGTGGCCTCGATGATGGTGCCATGGCCCTGCGACCACCAGGGCTCGGCGCGGCTGGCCGTGCGCAGCATCGGGCTGTGGGGCGCGTTCTCCCACGGGCCGAGGGCCGACTTGGCGCGGGCGACGACGATCATGTGGCTGGTCGACGGCCCGGCCGTGCCGCCCTGGGCGGAGACCAGGTAGCACCAGTCGCCGCGCCAGAAAAGCTTCGGGCTTTCCAGGCAGTGGCACTCGGTGACCCAGTCTTCGGGGATCGGCCAGCCGGGGTAAACTTCCTTCAGCGCCCCGACGGTGCCCAGACCGTCCGGAGCCAATTCAATCACCCGGCCCGCATTGACATAGATGTAGCGCCTGCCATCGCGATCGACCACATGGCCGGGATCGATGCCGCCGAAATGCAGGTCGACGGGTTTGCTCCAAGGACCGGCGGGATCCCTGGCGGTGACGACATAATTGCTGAAGTTCAGCTTCCCGTCGGTCGATGGAATCACCAGCGGAAGATAAAGGTAGTAGAGGCCGTGGTAATAGGTCAGGTCGGTGGCCCAGATGTTGCCCAGTCCCGCGAGGGATTCGATGCGGGCGAGCGGGCGCCAGTTCACCAGGTCCCGGCTATGCCAGATGATCGGACCGCGATTGTCGTGCTCGCAGTGGGTCAGATAGTAATCGGAGCCGACGCGCAGCACCGTGGGGTCGTGCCAATGTCCGGAGAGAACGGGATTGCGATAGGTGCCGTCACCGCGGTCGGCCACGGGCTGGTGCTCCGCCATGGCGGCGGGGATCGGCGCGGTCGCGGCGGATCCAGAGGCAAGGCACAGTGCGGCGAGGAGAACGGCGGTGCGGCACGTGGGCATCAGGGCAGCGCGATGGTTTGCGGGGTGTAGGAAGGCGACTTTTTCACCAGGTTGCCGGCGGCGTCGAAATCAAGGGGATCGATGACGAGCATGGGTTGCTCGGGCTTGTCCTTGAGGATGCCATGGCAGGAGAGCCAGAGGCGGCCGTCGGGGCCGGTGAAGATTTCGTTGTGCCCGACCTGGTTGAAGGGACTGGCCGGATTACCGGTGTAGGGCAGGCCGTTCTTGGCGCAGGCCTGTTCGCTTTGCTCGCCGTAGAAGGGATTGCCCGGTGCCTTGGTCCAGGGGCCGGTAATCCGGGGCGCGGTGGCGTAGCCGATCTCATAGCCGCGGGTCCACGATGAATAGAAAAGGTAATACGTGCCCTGGCGCTTGATCACGTAGGCGCCCTCGATGCCGATGCTGTCCCAGCCGTAGAATTTGGCGACCTTGCGCACGGGCCGTCCGTCGTAGCCGGGCTCCATGGCGGGCGTGCCGTCGGGATTCTGGGCATAGTCAATCTTCGCCGGGGTGATGGCACTTTGGGGTTCGGTGAGGAATTTCCCCGCGGCCAGGTCGATCTGGGCGAAGCCGATGCCGAATTCACGGCCGCGGTTCCAGAAGGCCCATGTCTTCCCGTCATCGTCCTCGAACAGCGTGAAGTCGTTGCCGTCGGTCAGCGGCTGGTCCCCGGTGACGACCCGGTAGGGGCCGCGCAGCGAGTCGGCGACGGCATAGCCGAGATGCTGGCCCGGGTAGCCGGCGTCGGGATTGCTCGCGTTGAAGGTGGCGTAGTATTTCCCGCCCAGTTGGTGAATCTCGGGGGCCCAGAAGCGGCGGCGATACCATTTGCCGGACTCGGCGGTGGCTGCCGGCACCAGGACCCGGTCGAATTTCCAGGCGAGCAGGTCGGAGGAGGAGTAGAGCACGACCCCGGGGTTGTAGATCCCAAAGGTTTCCTGCCGGGGCCAGTGCGGCCACACCGTGGCGGTCATATGCCAGGAATCGCCCTCGCGAAAGACCTGGCAGTCGCGCACGCCGTGGGGATCCAGTCCCGCCGAGATGGGATTCTGGTAGGTGAAGGTCCGGCCGGCGGCGAATGCACCGGGCGTCGTTGCCGCCAGCATTAACAGGTAGAGAAGGGGGCGCATGGGGAGGAGGAGGGAGTGAGGAGAGGAGGGGAGGGCCGGCAAGGCAACCGGCGGGGCATGTTACGTCAATTCCGCGCGCTCAGGGGGCGCCGAGGATCCGGCCCTTCACCATGATCGCATCAGCGTGCTCGGTCAGCTCGTAGATCTGCACGCGGGTGGCGGGCTGGTGAAAATACTTGTGGATGACGAGCAGCAGGCGGCCGTCGAAGGCGCGGAACACCGTGCCGTGTCCGACGTCATCCTGCAGGACGGGGGAGTCGCCGTGCCGCCAAGGCCCGGTGATCCGGCCGGAATCGGAGTAGGAGATGGCCTCGGCGTAGAGGTGGTCGCGGCTCCAGCTGGCCCAGAAGAAGGCGAGCCGGCCACTTTTCATCCGATACATGCTCGGGCCGTCGGTCACGATGCCGGGCACCTCGGGCTGCTGTTTGTAGCTGATCCCGCGCTTGGTCCATGGCACCTCGCCCGCGTGCAGGATGACCACGGGTTCGCCAATCGTGCCGGACAGGTCGTCCTTGAGGCGGATGGCATTGAAGGTGCCGTCCGTAATCTGGATCCATTCATGGGCGTAGAGCAGCCACGGGGCGCCGGCGGCATCCACGTAGAACGAGCCGTCCAGCGTCATTTCCCCGGGCGGGGTGGTCGGCTCGTTGCGGAAAGGGCGGAACGGGCCGGTGGGGGAATCGCCCTCGAGCACCTGCACGGCCCGCTTGGTGATGGGCGGGCGGCCGGGACGCTCCTCGAGCTTGGTGTTCCAGTCATTGAAGGTGCAGAACAGGTAGTATTTTCCCTTCCAGGCGTGGACCTCGGGCGCCCACGGCGCGCTCTGCTTGTCGGCCCAGAAATTCTCCGGCACCTCGAACACGACCTGCGGTTGCGTCCAGTGCTCGAGATCCACGCTGGTGTAGCAGATCACCCCGGCGCGGCCGTGCGGCGAGCGAACCTTGAGCCAGTTCCGCTCCGGGGAATACTGGCCGTAGAGGTAGTAGGTGTGCGTGGCTTCATCCGCCAGTATCTGCGGATCGTGGACGATGAGATCGTTGATGGGGATCGTGTCTTCGGCGCGGATGGCGGGGGACAGGGCAAGCACACCGCCGAGCAAGGCGAGGGGAGGGAGGAAACAGCGGGGCCGGCTCATTTGGGATGGTTGTCTACGTCGGAGGGAATGCACCAGGAAGGCAGCGGGGTTTGGCCGGCCATGTAACGCTCGTAGAGATCGTTGATGGCGGGATTCGCGAAGCGGTAGGTGTCGAAGATGTCAGGGTTCGGACCAACCAGCCGGGGATCGCCTTGGGTCCGAAGCTCGGCGAGCAACCGGGCGGCCAGGGCGGTCTTCCGGCCGGCATACGCGGGCCGGTCGGAAAGATTTGCCACGCAAGCGGTGTCCGGGCCCAGGTCGTAGAGTTCCTCCTCCCCGCGCTTGCCGAAGGCCAGCGCCCAGAAGGGATCCGCGGGGTTGGCGCGATGGGCGGTGAGGATGCTGCTTTTGGTCGGACTGGTGTCCACATCGAGATAACCCGTCTCGGGGTTGCCGGCCGGCCAGCGGTCGGGCGCGAAATTCCGCAGGTAGAGCAGGCCGTCCGCGACGATGCCGCGCACCGGGTAGCCCTGGTTGTGGGGCCGGCCGGGGTCGTGGCGCTCGCGGCCGATCAGCACATGATCCCGTGTCGCGTCGACCAGGCCTGAACCGTTCCCGCGGAGCAGGGCGAGAAATTCGCGGCCGGTCATGGTCGGGAGCGAGGCGGCGGGGGTCGCGCCCGCGACGGCGAGCAGGGTGGGCGCCACGTCAGTGAAACCCACGAAATCGTCGATGCGGCGGTTGGGGTGCGCGATGCCCCCGGGCCAGCGGATGGCGAGTGGCAGATGATTGGCGATCTCATAGCACTGGCCCTTGCTGCGGGGGAAGGGCATGCCATTGTCAGCGGTGACAATGACCAGCGTGTTGTCCAGTTGCCCGCGGCGCGCCAGTTCCGCCAGCATGCGGCCGAGGTGGGTGTCGAAGTATTCCACCTCCAGCGCGTAGTCGAGCATGTCATGCCGCACCTCCTCGTTGTCCGGCCAGTAGCCCGGCACCTTGGGGATGTCGCTGAGCAGCTTGCCCCCTTTGGTCACGCCGGACTTGAACTCGTAGTCGCGATGCGGCTCGTTGCCGCCATACCAGAAGCACCAGGGCTGGCCCTTCGGCGCGGCATCGAGGAAGTCGGTGAAATTGGCGGCATAGTCGACGCCGGAGATTCCGGTGGTCGGCGGCTTCGCCTTGCGGGCGGCGAAGTCGCGGCCCAGCACCTGGCGGGGCTGGCCGGCGGCGTCCACGGCGATGCCGGGCGCCCAGCCCTTGCCGGTGAAGCCCGTGAAATAGCCGGCCGCGAGCAGGGCTTCCGCGTAGGTGCCGTAGTTGGGCGGGAAGTAATTCCAATGCGTGAAGCCCGCCTCGAGCTGCCAGGGCTGCCGGCCGGTGAGCAGGCAGGCGCGCGAGGCGGAGCACTTGGCCACCGGCGTGTAGGCGTGGGTGAAGAGGAGGCCCTCGCGCGCGACGCGGTCGAAGTTCGGCGTCCGGACCCAGCTGGTGCCATAGGCACCGGCGTGGGGGAAGGACCAGTCGTCGGCGACAGCCATCAGGATGTTCGGCCGGCGGACGGGCGCGGGGCTTGACCCCGCCAGACTGGCTGGGACCACCACGGAGGCGGCCAGGGCGAAAAGCGAACAAAACGACACGAGACCGGGAACGGTGGCAGGACGAGACATGGGCGGCGGGGATGAGGGGAAGCGACTGACCGCGGTCATTCTGGCCGGCGGTGGAGGGGCGTCAGCATGTTTGCCCTCTAACCGTCATACATAATCGAGGTTGCCGGGCAAGGGATGGCCGGGAAACTGCCCCCGCTTGCCCCTCCGGCGAGTCACTACCCTATGACATCCCATCAACTGATCGATCTCTGTGTCGTTGCCCTATATATGGCGGCGATCACAGCCTACGGTATCTACGTGGCCAAGGGCGCGGGCAAATCAACCGAGCATTATTTTTTGGGCGGGCGCAACCTGGGCTGGTTTGTGGTCGGGGCCTCGATTTTTTCCAGCAACATCTCGACCACGCAATTCATGAGCGGCAGCGGTCTGGCGCACCGGATCGGCGTCGCCGCGATCAACAACGACCTCATCGGCGGGCTCCTGCTCGGCCTGTCGGCCATGCTGATGATCCCGATGTATATCAAGAGCCGCCTGTTCACCGTGCCGGAATTCCTGGAGCGGCGCTACAACCGGACGGCGCGGCTGCTGTTCAGCTGGACGTATGTCCTCCAGAACGTGATGTCCACGCCCACCGGCTTCTACATTGGCGGCCTGGCGGTGCTGGGGGTGTTCGGGTTCGATCCCAAATACCTGTCGCTGGCGTGCATCATCGTCGGCGTGACCATCGGCTCCTTCTCGATCATGGGCGGCATGACATCCATTGCGAAAACGGACGCGGTCCAGATCTTTTTGTTGATCGGCGGTGGCCTCATCGTGGCCATTCTGGGCGTGCACAGGGCGGGTGGACTGATGGCGTTGCACGGGGCGATGGGCGCGACCCATTTCAACCTGCTGCTACCGCGGGGCACGGACATGCCGTGGACGGCGTTGCCGGGCATCGCGCTGCATTCCTGCTATTTCGCCTTCGCCAGCGTGCACATCGTCCAGAAGGCGCTGGCCGCGAAGGACCAGCACCACGCGCAGTGCGGGATGCTGTTCGCCGGCGGGCTGAAGCTGCTGGCCATCCCGCTTTTCGCCATCCCGGGCATCGTGGCGGCCAAGCTCTATCCGGATGCGGTGGGCGACGCCACCTATGCGTTTCTCGTGCGCGACCTTCTGCCGGTCGGCGTGTCGGGCCTGATGATGGCGGGCCTGATTTCGGCGCTGATGGCGACCGCCGATTCGGGGGTCGTCGCGCTGGGCAGCGTGATCGCCCTCGATATCTACCCGACGATGACCAAGAAGCCGGATGACAAGAAGGCCATCAAACTCGGCCGCTGGGTGGCCGGCATGGTCATCGCCTTCGGGGTGCTGGCCGCGCCCTATGCCCAGAATCTCGGCCCGATCTATCCATTCATCCTGCGCCTGAGCGGGTTCGCCTTCATGCCGGTGGGGGTCTGCTTCGTCTTCGGCCGCTTTTCGCGGCGGGTCAATCACCAGGGGGCGCTGGCCTGCCTGGTGTCGGGGGTGATCCTCGGGTTTGCCTACGTGATCTTCACCTCGCTGCCGCCGCTCAAGGTCCTCCTGCCGGCTTGGTTCGGCGCGCTGCATTTCTACGAGATCCTGCCGGCGTTCTTTGCGCTGCTCACCGCGACGTTGTTCGGGGTGAGTTGGCTGACGCCGGCGCCGACCGAAGAGAAGCTGGCAGGGCTCCAGCCGCAGGGAAGGCCGCAGCTGACCGGGGCGGAAAACCGCCCGTTCTGGCAGCGCTTCCAGACCTGGTTCGCGATGTTTCTCGGCGTGGTCGGGCTCTGCTACGTGGTGTTCTGACCCGGATCAGGTTTCCGACTTCGGCACATAGCCCGGAGGCAGGGGGTATTCGGGGGGCAGCCGCTTCGGCTCACCCGGGCGATCGACCTCCCAGCGGCCGCCCCAGGATGGGGCCCAGGCTTTCGGCAGGCGCGGGGCGAGCCGGTCGATGATCGCCTTGGCTTCGGGACGCTGGGCGAGGTTGGTGAACTCGTGGGGATCGGTGACGTGATCGTAGAGTTCCTCGGTGCCATCGCGGTAACGGATGTAGCGGTAGCGCTCGTCGCGCACGGACGCGTTGCCCTTGCCGTAAATGGTCAGCGACGGGCGGTCCCATGCGGCGGCGGGGTTGCGGAGGAGCGGCGCGAAGCTGCGGCCGTCAAGGGGATGGCCGGGGGCGGGCAGGCCGCAGAGTTCCTGCAGGGTCGGGTAGAGGTCGACGAGGCTCACGGTGCGGGTGCTGGTGCCGGCGGAGCCGCCGGGCAGGCGCACGTAGAGCGGCACGTAGTCGGACATTTCCCAGAGGGTGCCCTTCTCCCAGCGCTCCTTCGTGCCGCAATGAAAACCGTTATCGGACATCACGATGATTACGGTGTTTTTCGCCTCGGAGGATTGCTCGACCGCCTCGATGACGCGGCCGACATTCCAATCGGCGAACGAGCTGTTGGCGCAGTAGGCGAGGAGGTAGCGCTTCCAGATGTCGAAATCGATGGTGCCGTCGGGGTGCCGGAACTCGTCGTTGCCGTCGGTGAGGGCGCGGCCCTCGGCGGGCACGTCGTCCAGGTCGTCGGGCCGCCAGCCTGCGGGGATCTTCATGTCCTCGATCTTGTATTGGTCGAAGAAGCGCTGGGGCGCGGTGTAGGGGGCGTGCGGTCGCCAGAGGCCGTAGAAGACGAAGAAGGGCTTCGCATGCGCCTGGTTGATGAACTTGATGGCGGCGTCGGCGTTGACGACGTCGGGGAAATCCGAATCGGGCCCGGTCCACGGCTGGATGCCCTTGAACTTGGAGCCGCGATACCAGTTCTTCTCGTCGGCGAAGGGGCCGAAGCCGCCCTGATAGGTCGGCGCGTTGTCGAAGGCCGCGAGTTCGCGCTCCTTCGTGAGCGGCGAGTGAAAAGTCTTGCCCCCTCCCCAGGTCGCGTAGCCGTTCGCCTTGAAATACTCGGGCAGCGACAGGCTGTGTTCGGTGACGGCGCCGGGTTTGTTCCAGACATCGGCGCCGTTGAGATAGGCGCCGGTCGTGCTGGCGTCCATGCCGCTGAGGAAGGCGGCGCGGGAGGGGTTGCAGACGGTGACCCCGCAGGCGGCGCTGGTGAAATTGACCGCGCCCGCCGCGAAGCGATCGAGCGCGGGCATGCGGATGGCGCTGAACTCGTGGCGCGAGGCGAAGCCGTTCATGTCATCGAGGACGATGAGGAGAACGTTGGGCGGACGCGAGGCGGCGGCCGCGGCGGCGTCGCGCGCAGCGAGCATGAAGAGAAAGACCAAAATGAAATTAAACCGGAGCGTGAACGACCTGGGGATGCGGGATATTGTGGGTGACAGGGTCATTTTGTCTTGGCGCGGCCCTCGTCGGGGGTGGCGGCCGCGCCGCCGTCGGTGGGGTTGCTGGACACGGGAGCGACGACCGGAGGGGTGCCCGCGAGGTCGTCCACCCATAGCGAGCGGTTGGCGGCGGTGATGCGCGCGCGGTCGAGCTTCTCCAGCTTCCGGTCGTAGGTGTAGAGGCCGTTCATCTCGTTCTCGACATCGGTCCACTGCGTGTAGACGGCGCCGGAAAGGAGCTGGATGTTCTTGAACTCGAGCAGTTGTTTGGCGAATTTCTCATATTCCGCCGTGGCCTCGTCCTTGCCCTTGTAGTTGTAGTGCACCCACGGGCCGTCGACGTCCCAGACGTGGCCTTCGGCGAGGTAACCGATGGCACCATATTCGCCGTTGACCGCGGCGCGGGAGCTGGTGGCGAACGGATAGGTCGGCGGACGGTAGTGGTGGTTGTCGATGAGGTGGCCGACCTGGTAGTCGAAATGGGGCCGGCCGGCGTCGATGCCACTGTTGCCGGTAACCAGCCGCGAGGGGTCGAGGGCCATGACGAAATTGGTGAGCCGCTCCACGTCGTAGGCGCCCCAGTGCTCATTGAAGACGATCCAATCGACGATGCACGGGCTGTTCCAGTGGGTGCGGACCATCCGCGCGAGTTCGGATTCAAACTGGGCCCGTTCCTCCATGGTGCGGACCTTGAAGGTGCTGGGCATGTCCTGCCACACCAGCAGGCCGGCCCGGTCGCAGTGGTAGAACCAGCGGCGCGATTCCACCTTGATGTGCTTGCGCACCATGTTGAAGCCCCAGGCCTTGATCCCCTCGACGTCGAAGCGCAGGGCCTCGTCGGTCGGGTGCGTGTAGAGCCCGTCGGGCCAGAAGCCCTGGTCGAGCGGTCCGAACTGGAAGAGGCTGCGGTGGTTGAGAAAGATCTTCTGCCCGGGGCCGCGGTTGTTCACATGCAGGGCCTCGAGGCCGATCTTGCGCATGCCGAAGTAACCCGTCGCGCGGTCGACGACGGAGCCGTCCTTTTTCAGGACGACATCAAGATCGTAGAGGAACGGATCCTCCGGCCACCACAGGCGGGGCGAAGGGACGGGGACGGTGAGCGGGACGTTCACCGTGCCCTCGGCCCGGCCGACGACCTTGTCGCCCATGCGGGCCACGATCTCGGCGGTGAGGCCGGCGACGCCGGATTCGGGGCTCACCGTGACCTCGACGCTTTGGGCGTCGATGTCGGGCACGGCGTGAAAGTCTGCGATGTGATGCTCCGCCACGGGCTCGAGCCAGACCGGCAGCCAGATGCCGGAGCTGGGGGCATAGGTGTAACGCTGGGGTTCGTTAAAGCGCTCGTTCGCCTGCTTCCCGGCGGCGATGCCCTGGTCGTTGCCCGGGTCGAAGACCGTCACGATGATTTCCTGCGGGCCGGTGGCGACGAGGTGGGGGGTGATGTCGAAGCTGAACGGATCATAGCCGCCGCGGTGCTGGCCGGCGAAACGTCCGTTCACATAGACGGTGGCTTCCCAGTCGACGGCTTCGAAATTGAGCAGGACGTGCTTCCCCTGCCACGCAGCCGGCACGCTGAAGGTCCGCCGATAGCAGGCCCGCTGCGAGGCCAGTTGACGCCGGATGCCGGAAAGGGCCGATTCCCAGGGGAACGGGACGAGGATGTTATCCTTGAGCGTCTGGCCGGCCGGCAGGGGATCGGTCGCCTGCATTTCCTGAAATTGCCAGAGCCCGTTCAGGCTGAGCCAATCCTTGCGCTGCAGCTGCGGGCGCGGGTATTCGGGCAGGACGTTTGCGGGGTCAATATTCTCCCCCCACCGGGTCATGAGCGGGGCGGTGGCGGGTTTCCATTCCGTGGCGCCCGGCAGCAATGAGCCGGTTGCGGCGAGAAGAAAACACCGGCAAGCGAAATTGCGGAGGGAGGGGAAGGTGGGCATGGTGAAGAGGCGGGTGGTGGGGTGATTCATCGCGTGGTCGGCCAGTCTGGTGAGGGGGTCCGGGCGGTCTTGAAATAGGCCTCGAAGCGGGCGATCAGGTCCGGGCGCGCGGCAGCGAGATCCTGTCCCTCCGCCGGATCGGACTGCAAGTCATAGAGTGCGAGGGAAGCGTCGTCGCGGCCCAGGCGGATGGCTTTCCAGCGCCCTTCCAGCAGCGCGGCCTGGCTGAAGCCCCCTTCGTGGAACTCCCAGTAGATGAACTCGTGCTCCTGCTGGCCCGGGGTGCCGAGCAGGGACGGCAGGCAACTGATGGAATCCAACCCTGAGGGCGCCGGGATCCCGGCGAGCGCGGCCGTCGTGGCAAACCAGTCGCCGAAGTAGCCGACGTGCGGGCTGGTGCCGCCCGGGGCGATCTGTCCGGGCCACCAGGCGATGAACGGCACCCGGATGCCGCCGTCCGTGAGATCGCGCTTGATGCCGCGGAAGGGGGCGGCGGGCTGGAAGCGGGCCAAGTCGTGGTTGCTCTCGTTGTGCGGCCCGTTGTCGCTGGTGAAGACGACAAGGGTGGTGTGATCCAGACCGAGCCGCCGCAGGTGATCGAGCAGGCGCCCGACGTAGCTATCCAGCCGGGTGATCATCGCCGCCTGGCCCTTGTCGGGTTCCGGCCAGTTGGTGCCGGCGTAGGGCCCCAGGTCCGGCACCTCGGTGCCGTTGCCGTGCAGACGGGTGCGCTCGTTGTTGGCATGTGGCAGGACGGGGTTCCAATAGATGAAGAAAGGCCCCTGCTGGTTGGCGGTGATCCACTGCAGCACCTCGTCGGTGATGAGATCATCGGCGAAGAGCACCGGCTGCTCCGTCACGCCGCCGCCGTGGTCGCCCACCGGGGTGACTTCGTTGGGCAGCGTGAAACGCTCCTCGTTGCGCCAGAGGAACGCGGGGAAGTGGTTGTGCGCATGGAAGTGGTTGAGATAGCCGAAGAAGTGTTCAAAGCCGTGGCGGCGGGGCAGTCCGCTCGCGGCGGCCCCGAAGTCACCCAGGCCCCATTTGCCGAAGGCCGCCGTCCGGTAGCCGGCGGCCTTGAGCAATTGCGCCACGGTGGCGTCTTCCTCGTGCAAGGCCATGCGCGCGGGATCGGACCGGTTGCCCCGCACGCGGGTGCGGCCCTGGTTCAGGCCGGTCATCAGCACGGAGCGGGACGGACCGCAGACGGGCGCACCGGCATAGAATTGCGTGAAGCGCACCCCCTCGCGGGCCATCGCGTCGAGCCGGGGGGTCTGGATGACTTTCTGCCCGTAGCACCCCAGCTCGGCGTAGCCCAGGTCATCGGCGAGGACGAAAACGATACTAGGCGGTCGCGGGGCGGGAGGGGCGGGATGGGCCACGGTGGCCAGGAAGCAGCTGGCCGCGACGGGCACGAGGTGCTGGAACAGCCGGGTGGAAAGGGAGGGCGGCATGAGAGGGGATGGCGTCGGGCCGCGGGAGCGGTTTGACCGGGCAAGGAGGACGGGCAGTCACTTTGGGAACATGTTCCGCTTTGACAACGGGGCCGCGATGTAACCGTTCGATACGATTGCTGCTGCGCCCGGGCGCCCGGGCGTTCTGGCTCATGGGCGGGCGAGGGCACAGCCTCCGCCCGGTGAATGACCCATTTCAATCTCATTGGCGGCGGCCGGCGGGCGGAATTTTTCCTGCGGATTGCGCAGGCGTTGCCCGGGTGGTTCCGGGTGACGGGCGTGCTGGTGCGCGATGCGGCCCGGCGCGAGGCGTTCGCCCGGCGCTGTGGCAGCGCGGTGGCCGGCTCCCTCGATGAGCTCGGGCGGCTCGGCCCGGCGGACTTCACCGTGCTGGCCGTGGACCGCGCGGCGGCTCCCGGCTGGCTGGCCGGGTTGTCCGCCCGGAAGATCGCGGTGCTCGCCGAAACGCCGCCCGCGGCTGACGTGGCCGGTCTGCGCGGCGGGCATGCGCTGGTTGCCGCCGGCGCCCGGATCCAGGTGGCCGAGCAGTATCATGCCCAGCCGTGGCATGCGGCGCGGCTGGCGTTGGCAGCCAGCGGCCGGCTTGGTCTCATTCGCCATGCGCAGGTGTCGGTCGCCCACGGCTACCACGGAGTCAGCCTGATCCGGCGGCTGCTGGGCGCCGGCCTGGCGCCGGCGAAGATCCGCGCGATCCGCAGCGAATTGCCCTCCACCGCGCCGCAGGCCGCGGGCCCGGCCACGCACACCCTGGCGACGCTCGATTTTGGGGGCCGCACCGCCTTGTTCGATTTCTGCACGGACCAGTATTGCTCGCCCCTCCGCCGGCCACGCGTGTTGGTGCGCGGCGATCGCGGAGAGATCGCCACCGAACAGGCGCGCTGGCTCGACGAGGCGGGGAATCCCGCGGAAGTGGAGCTGCGCCGGATCAGCACGGGCACGGACGGCAACCCGGGCGGCTACTGCCTGCAGGGCATCACGGCGGCGGGTGAGTGGCTTTACCGGAATCCCTTCGGGGACGCGCCACTGGCGGATGACGAACTGGCGGGGGCGGCGGCCTTGGCGGGCATGGCGTCCTTTGCCCGAGGCGGACCGGATTTCTACAGTTTTGCCGAGGCGGCCCAGGACCAATACCTCGCGCTGCTGATCGACGAGGCCGCGGCCACCGGCCGGGAAATCGTGAGCGAAGTCCAGCCCTGGTCGACCTATACGGGCTCATGCAATTGGGCGTCGGTTTCCATACCGACGCCTGTCGCCGATGTGGAAATCGGCGACCACCTTTTAGTGCGGCCACGTTCCGAGGGAAACCAACGCTCAACTGCATGAGGTGTTGGCTGAGGCCGCGATCGCCGCCTATTTCACCAGGAAGCGGAGGTCCGAGGTCGTCGCCGGATCGACATCAAGTCCCGCGTCGGCGGCGTTCCGGACCATTATCCCGCCGATGCGGACATTTTCAAAGGTCACGCCCTCGATGCGCCCGGCGGGATTGTCGCTGCGAATGGCGCTGCGTTCGCTGAAGGGGCCGTCGGCCGTGACGTTGCGCAGGGTGATGTTCGAAAGGCGGCCCCATTCCTTCGCCTTGGACCAGTTGGTCTTCTTGATCTGGAGCAGCATGAACCGGTAGCGGGCGTTCTCGATGCGGATGTCCTCGAAAAGGTAGTCGCGCAGGTGGGCCTTGCCGCCGTGGATGGAGTTGAAGATGGCGCGGTTGTTCGCGCCCTGGTGGTGGTCGACGTGGATGATGTCGCAGTCGCTCACCTGAAATCCGGCGTTGTCGTGATCCATGTTCCAGCTGAACTGGAAGGGGGCGCCGTTTTCCATCTGCCAGATGACGCAGCGGCGCACGACCATGCCGGAATTGTAGAGCTTGAGGGCGTCATCATTGCCGCGCAGGAAGCAGTCCTCCACGAGGCCGCGCTGGCCGGTGCCGATGCCGTCGGTGCCAAACCACCAGCCGATGGTCTTGACGTTCCGCGCGACACAGTCGGGTCCCTTGAACAAAATGTTGTAGTGGGGCGACTCGACGAGGGTGAGGCCCTCCACGGTCCCGTGGTGGCTGGCGGCGTCGAATTCCACCAGGTGCGGCACGGTGTAGGTGTTCGGCGGATTCGCCGGCAGGTGCCCGCCCGAGAGGACGCCGCGGCCGCGGATCACGACCCCGGGAGCATCGGTGACGCGGATCCGCCCGTAGACATAGGCGCCCGCGGCGAGATAGACGGTCTGGCCGGCGCGGGGCTCGATGAACTTTTCCCCGAGAATATGGACGCCGGGGGCGAAATAGATCACGCGGGCGTCGCCGGGATCGGGCGCGTCCTTTTCGGGCGGGTTGGCAAAAATGAAAAGCGGATGCGCCGTCCCCTCGTCGAACTCGACGGCGAACTGTCCCGGCCGCTCCAGCTCGAAGCTGACGGTGCGACCCGCGATGCGCGGGACGATCCCGCGGTGGGAAGGCAGCAGGCGGGCGCGGGTGAAATCGCGCGAAAGGTTGGTGACGCGCACGGTCGCCGGACCGGTAAGATCGAGGGAAGCCCACGCGGCGTCCGCGGCGAGGTTGGAGTCTTTTTTCTGGGCGGCGGAGAAATACACCGTCGCCGGCACGGCGCGGCCATCGCGGATGACTTCGACTTGGTAGTCGGGCGATACGGTCGGCGCGGGGTCGGCGCCCGCGGCACGCAGTCCGGCGAGCATCGAGGCGCAGCTATAGAAGAAGGCGGTCAGGGGTTTCATGAGGTGGGGCATCCCCAAGCTGCGCCCGCCGCCCGCCCAGTCCAAGCGGGCGCGCGCTTTATCGTCATACACGGCGCGACCCGTGGCCCCGGTGTCAGGGGTCGAACCGGACGGCAAGATAGCTGCGGGCCGGCACGGTGAGGGTGGGCTCGGCTCCAAGCGCCACCGAATCCGTTGCGCCGTTGGTCTGGGCATCCCAGCGGCGGATGGCGGCCCGGGCGCCCAGGGTCGGGGCCGGCGACAGCGCGAGGCTCAGCTCCAGGGGTTCGGCGCCGGAGTTCACCAGGTGCAGTTCGAGGCCGTTGCGGCCGCGGCAGACGAGGGCGCAGAAGGTATCGGGTGCGGCGCAGGTGCTGGCCAGCCGGGCGCTGTGCGCCGTCGACTGGATGAAGGCTTCCAATCCGGACCATTTCTTGGCCGCGACGGTGTTGTCATAGTTCACGATGCGCGGGACGGCCTGGTAGAGCACGACGCCGTCGATGCCGGCGTTCAACGCCGGGACGAGTCGGGCGAGCCCGTCGAGCAGGTCGTCGATCCGGTCGTGGTCGAACTCCCGGTAATCCGTGGCTTCCGTGAACCAGACGGGTTTGCCGCCCGCACTTGCCACCAGTTGGACCCAGGCGGATTCCCACTCGGCGCGCGGGATCATCTTCTTGCCTTCGTCATCGTCATAGAAATGAGAGCCAACGATGTCCACGAGCGGGGTGAGCGGGGGGGCGTTGGTGGTGCTGGCGCGCAGGGCCATGCTCTCGACGCCGATGCGGCGGACGCCTTCCAGCCGCGTCATTGTCCGCCACAGGTGCTGCAGGTCCGCGGCCTTGGCGGGATCCTCGTTGAAGGCACCGAGCCAGTCGATGCGTGCGTCGGCGGCCTGCATCATGCGCAGGTAGTCGTCGAGGTAGGCGGCGTAGCGGTCGAGGTTGAGGTCGTAGATGCCCTTGCCGCCCTTCATGTCCGCGGGGAACTTTTCTGCGCCGTGGAGCCAATTGTTCTGGTCGCCATCGCCGTTGGCGACGCTGGCGAAGAGCAGCACCCCGGGATTGGCGGCGCGAATCTGCCGGGCAAGGCCGGCGATCTTCGCGTAGAGTGGATCGCTGACCGGACGCATGGCGTAGATCGGCAGGCGGAAGACGGTGAAGCCGCCGTCGACGAAAAGGCGGCGGGCGACATCCGTTGCGGCCGGGTTTTCGGCCCAGCCCTTGGCGGTGAGCTTGGCGTCGACCCCCCAGACGACGGGCGCGAGGTGGCGGGGTGCACCGATGGTGAGCCGGGCGCTGCCGGGGGTGGCGGACGACGCCTGGCTGCCGGCGAAGGCGGCCAGGGCGCAGAGGGCGGAGCGGAAGAGCTTAGGAGTCATCATCGCTCGAGGCTTCCTTGCCTTTGTTGTGTTTGGTCGGCGGGGTATTGGGTTCATAGGCGGGGTTGGGTTGATGGGGGATCAGCGCGGAAGTGCCCTTGATCCATTGCAGCATCGTGCCGAGCAGTTCGTCGCGTTTGGCGGGTTCGGTCAGGGCGAGGTCATGGTGTTCACCGGGGTCCCGGGCCAGGTTGTAGAGTTCGACGGCCCGGTTGGTCGCTAGTTTTTCGCGCCCGCCGTCCAACACCCATTCCTCATGGTAGAGGTGGATCTTCCAGTCGCCGGCGCGCATGACGGTGACCGGGCGGGTGCGGAAGACCGGGTCACGGCCGCGCGTCACCGGGTCGTCGAGATAACCGGGGAAGTGCCAGAAAATCGCCGCACGCTGCAGCGTCCCGGCCTTTGGCGTGAAAAGCGGCAGCAGGCTTTCCCCGTCGAGAATCTTGCCGGCGGGCGCGGCCGCCCCCGCCGCGGCGAGGAACGTGGGATAAAGGTCGACGTTGCTCACGGGCACGTCGGACTGCGTGCCGGGGACGATGCGGCCGGGCCAGCAGGCGATGAAGGGCTCGCGCACCCCGCCCTCGTAGTAGCAGCCCTTGTTGCCGCGCAACGGTTCCTGGGACGATTGCCGCGTGCCGCCGTTGTCGGAGGTGAAGACGACCAGGGTGTCGTTCGCGAGCCCGAGATCGGCGAGCTTTTGCAGGATGATGCCGACACTGTCGTCCAGATCATAGACGCAGCCGGCATAAAGCGGATTATCCTGCCCGGGCGCGGCCGGCTTGGCCTTGAACTTCGCCAGGCTCGCGGGGCGGGCCTCCAGGGCCGAGTGGATGGCGTGATGCGAAAGCATCGCGAAGAACGGCCGGTCCTTGTTTTTCTCCATGAAGGCGCAGGCGGCGCGGGTGAGGGAATAGATGCCCTTCGGATCCTCGGGCTCGTCCCGTTTCCGGTTGGGATTGATCTCACGCGAATCGAAATACTCGTCGAAACCCTGCTGCGTCGGCTTGGTGCCGGGTTCGCCAGATAGGTGCCATTTGCCAAACAGGCCCGTGACATAGCCTGCCGCCTTCATGGCCTCGGCCACGGTGACATTTTCCAAGGCCAGGTCCTCCCGGTTCGGGATCGCGACCAGGCGCTGCAGGTTGCGGGGGCCGCGATCGGTCCGGCCGACCGCATAGACCCCCGTGCGCGGACTGTATTGGCCGGAGTGCAGGCAGGCCCGGCTGGGCGCGCAGTTGCCCGCGCCGGCGCAGGCCTGGTTGAACACCAGGCCCTGCGCGGCGAGCCGGTCGATGTTCGGCGTCTCGTAGTAGGTGGAGCCGGTGAAACCGGTGTCCTTGTAGCCGAGATCGTCGGCCAGGATGAGGAGAATGTTCGGGCGGCGGTCCGGAGCGGCTGCGCCCGCGGCGGCGCCGAGGCAAAGGCCGAGGAGCAGGATGGAGGCGTGGATTTTCATGCGGGGAATAGTGGGAACGCAGATTTTGGGCGGGAAGCGAACAGAGGGTGGGCGTCGGTTTCCACCCCGACGCTACGGCGCGCTCGCGTATCCCCTGTCGTCGATATGGAAATCGACGACCACCTTGCGGTGGCTGATCCGGGCTTATCGGTGTTCATCCGTGGTTAATCACGATTGCAAGGACCAGCCTAGGGCTGGCGGGTGGCGAGATCATCGCCGACGTAAACCGCATATTCCTTGATCCGGCCGGGCACGTCGCCGGCCCCTTGGCGCGGCGTGTAGCGGAAACCCGCAACCTCGCGCGGCTGGCCGAGGGACAGGACGAGCCGGTGCGGGAATCCGGGCTGGGCGTCGTGGTATTCGGTCTGCCACGCGTTGACGATCTGGCCGTCGATGGCGTTTTCCGCCACGCCATCCTCGGCGGTGCGTTCCTCGCTGTCGACGTGGGCGACGGTCCAGCCTTCGTGGCTGATGACCTTGCCCGCCGCGTCGAGGAGGTCGATCTCGGCGAGCGTGGCCGCGGGGCCGCCGTTGAGCGCGCTGCGCGCCTCGAAGCAGAATTGCCGGCCGCGGCGCGGCGCGGCGAAACGCACCTCCTGCATCGCGGCGCCGGCCGGGAACGTGCCGGTGTGCACCTGCTTTTCGGGCGCGAGCGCGAGGGTCATGACCGGCCGCAAGTTTTTGGTGAAATCGAGCCGCGGGCGCAGCTCGTCGAGCACCGGCTGGGCCAATCCGGCCAGCACCGGCTCCCTCGGCCCGACGTGATCGAGCACCACGATCTCGTTGACGCCCACCTTGAGCCAGGGGCCGGGCACATACAGGGTCTGCGCCGGGCCGATGTTCCAATAACGGCCGAGACAGTGGCCGTTGACCCACACCACGCCCTTGCCCCAGCCGTGCAGGTCGAGGAAGGTATCACCCGTTGTTGCCAGGGCGACCGACGCGCGCCAGAAAGCGGGCCCCGTGGCCGGAGTGGCGGCGTAGCGCAGACCGGCCAGCATTGCCCCATCGAGCGGCAGGCGGAAGATTTCCCAGCCCGTGAGCTCCGCGCCGGGATTGCCGTCCACGGTGAGCTGGACCGGGCCGTGCAGGCCTTTGCGGTCGTGCACCTCGGCGCCGAAATTCACACGGCCCATCGGCTCGACCAGAATATCGAGCACGGCCGGCTTGGTGCGCGCGGGGATGGGCAGATTGAAATTGCCGTTGCGCCGGTCCAGCACGCCGACCCGGACGCCGTCGACGAAGACGAAACCGAAATCATGCGCGGCCTTGGCCGACAGCGTGGCCGCCGGACCGGCGGGCAGCGTCGTGCGATAGAGAATGCAGCCGTAACCCTGATCGTAGGCCTCCATCGTGCGCGGCGTGTCATCGGTGAGGGGCGCAGGCAGATTGGCGAACAACGGCGCGCAGGCGGTGGCCGTGACCGCCGGGAACGTGATCACCGGATTGGCGGCGGGTGCCGCCGGGATCGTTTCACCCGGCAGCAGGTGCTTCGCCAGCAGGGCGCGCGTCAGCTCGAATTTCGGCGTCACCCAGCCGGCCTCGCTGATCGGCGCGTCGTAATCGTAGGTCGAGGTGTCGGGCTTGAACGGCCGGTCCGCGCCGGCCCAGAGGCCGAAGGTCGTGCCGCCATGCGCCATATAGATGCTGAACGAAGCGCCGGCCTCGAGCATGTAGGTGAGATCGCCGAGGTATTTTTCGGTATTCCCGAGGTGGTGCGGCGCGCCCCACGTGTCGAACCAGCCCGGATAAAACTCCCCGCACATAAGCGGACCGCGCGGGAGAACCTCGCGCAATTTCTGGAACGCCGCCGCCGGGTCGGAACCGAAATTGACCACGGGAAACAGGTCCTCGCGGAAACCGTTCCTCAGTTGCTGCGTCGGGTTGCACGCGAAGAGCGGCACGGTGAACCCGGCGTCGAGCACGGCCTGCCGCATCTCGCCCATGTAGGCGGCGTCGTTGCCGAAAAAGCCGTATTCATTTTCCACCTGGACCATCAGGATCGGCCCGCCGCGGTCAACCTGCAGCGGCGCCAGTTCCCGGCCGACGCGCGCCAGGTAGGTGCGCACGGCGCTGACGTAGCGCGGGTCGCGGGTGCGCAGCTGAATATCGTCGTGTTTCAGCAGCCACCAGGGGAAGCCGCCCATTTCCCATTCGGCGCAGGCGTAGGGGCCGGGGCGGAGGATCACCCAGAGGCCGACCTCCTGCGCGACGCGGCAGAATTCGGCGGCATCGGCCTGCCCGGTGAAGTTGAACTCGCCCGGCCGCGGCTCGTGCCTGTTCCAGAACAGGTAGGCGCAGACGGTGTTCAGGCCCATGGCCTTGATCATCTGCAGGCGGTGGCGCCAGTATTCGCGCGGCACGCGGGCGGCGTGGAGTTCGCCGCAACGGATCTGGAAGCGCCGGCCGTCGAGCAGGAAATCATCCTGGCCGATCACAAAGGTATGGACGGCCGGTTGGGTGGAGGGAGCAGTGGGAGTGGCAGTCACAGGTGCGGAAGCGATTAAACTGAGAAGACAGGCGCCGAGCGTGGGTAGCAGCAGGCGGGTTGATTTCATTTCAGCCGGAGGTCAGGGCTGCGCCAAGGCGAGCGGCAGTGGCGCCAGCCCGGGGGCAGTAATTTCAACGCGGAGGGGAGTGGTAAGCGTCGGCGCCGCCTGCACCAGCACGAGGACGCGGCCCTGATTGGTCCGGCGCTCGGGCAGATGCAGCGCCGTGGGGTCGCTCAGATCGCCGTTGTCCAGACCGAGGAGCCGGCCGGAGCCGGTCACGCGGGCCTGGATCAGCAGGGGGGCATCCGGCACACACACGCCGGCGGCATCGACCACGGTCACTGTGATTTGCGCCACATCCCGCGGTCCCAGCGGGCCATCGCGATCCAGTTCGGCCACCAATTTGGCGGGGGCGCCCGCCGTGCGCAGTGTGTCGCTCGCGAGTTCGCGGCCGGCCTCGCGGCCCACGGCGCGCAGCTCCCCGGTGGCAAACGGCACCTCCCAGCGCGCCACCCGGTCCGGGCCGGTGGTAACCACGCCGAGCGAACGGCCGTTAAGGAAGAGCTCGACCTCGGGGCAATTGGCGTAGGCGGTAACGGTCAGCGGTTCGCCGGCGCGCGGCCAATTCCAGTGCGCGGCAGCCGCCTTCTTGTCCGCCGCGGCCGCGACCAGATACACGACGGGCTGCGCGCTCCACAGCGCGGCGAACTGGCGGCCAACCGGCTTGAGGAAGCCTGCCGTGTCAAACAGACCGGCGGTGCTGCCGTGCATCGGCCAGGCACCGGCTTCGCCGAGGAAGTCAAAGCCCGTCCAGAGAAACTGGGCGCTGACGTAGGCGCGGTCGCGCACGACGGCCCAGGTTTCGGCGGTCTTGCCGTTTTCACTGCCGTAGATCACGCGCGCCGGAAACAGCGCGTGGTCGTCGGCGTAATGTTTCTCCTGATAATTGTAGCCCGCCACGTCGAGCATGCCGGCCAGGCCCGTCCCGTTCGCGGCGGGCACGTTCGCGAGCGCCATGGTGACGGGCCGCGTGGGATCGAGGCGTTTCACCGCCGCGATCAGGCGCGGGGCCACGACATTCAGGCGGGTGACGGACGGATGGTCGCGGGGATCGAAGCTCGCAAAATCGCGGTCGACGCGCGACTCGGGATGAACGTAGGGATCGGTCGGATAATCGATCTCGTTGCCGATGCTCCACATGATGATGGACGGATGATTGCGGTGGGCACGCACCATGGCGGCGACGTCACGCTCGCCCCACTCGGCGAAGGCGACCGCGTAACCATAGCGCTCGGCTTTGCCTTTATTGCGCCCCTGCACCCATTTGCGCTTGCCGATCTCCCACTCGTCGAAGGCCTCGTCCATCACCAGGAATCCCAACCGGTCGCACAGCGCGTAGAATTCGGGGGCCATCGGATTGTGGCTGCAGCGGATGGCGTTGACGCCGATGCCCTTCAGCAGGCGCAGGCGCCGCTCGAGCATCGCCCCGGGCACCGCCGCCCCGACCACGCCGGCATCGTGGTGCATGCAGATGCCCTTGATCAGCAGGTTCTGGTGGTTGAGAAAAAATCCCTGCGCCGGATCGAAGCGGAATTGCCGGATGCCAAACGTCGTGCGCACCACCTGCAACTCCGCCGCCCCCGCGGTCAGCCGGGTTTCGAGCGTGTAGAGCTCCGGCGTGGCGGGCGACCAGAGCCGGGGTGACGGCACCTGTTGCCAGTCGGAAAAGATGAAAGTGCCGCCCGCTTCGACGCGGTGCTCCGTGAACGTGCGGGAGAGTTCCGCACCGGTCGCATCGAGGATGCAACTCGTGATGCGATAATCGCCTGCCACGGTCGTCGTGTTGACCACCTCGGTGGTCGCGGCCACGGACGCTTTTTCCGCGGTGATCCGCGGGGTCGTGACAAATACGCCCTTGGGCGCGATGTGCACGGGCGCGGCGTGTTCCAACCACACGTGGCGGTAGATCCCCGTGCCCGGATACCAGCGCGAATCGGCGATGTTCGTCCGATCAACCCGCACCGCGATGACATTGGGCCGACCGTCGAAACGCAGATGCGGTGTCAGGTCGTAACCAAAGCCGGTGTAGCCCGAGGGGCGGTGGCCGAGGTGGACGCCATTGATCCAGACATCGCTGTCGCGGTAGACGCCATCAAACGAGAGGGTGACCACCCGGCCTCGCAGCGCGGCGGGCAGGGCGAAGCTCTTGCGATACCAGCCGATGCCGCCGGGCAAAAAACCGGTGGCACTGGCGTGCTCCGGGCTGAAATCCGCCTCCACGGACCAGTCGTGGGGCAGGTCGAGGCGCCGCCAAACCCCGTCGGCAAACGCCGGCGCCTCGGCGCCCGGCTGATCGCCCCGGGCAAATCTCCAGTCCAGGTCAAAGGACTGGCGTTCGGGCGGCAGGTTTTCCGTTGCGACGGCCGCAGTGGCAGCGGTCACCACCGCGCCCGCGAACAAACCGGAAAGGAGCAGGAGTGATGGCATCGTCTTCAACCTTCGGAGGCCTCGCGCACGCCCTTCAGGTAGAGTTGAGTATAGGGCAACCGGCCGAGCGTGATGAGGGCGGAGCGGAGGAAGAAAGTCGATTTGACGGCGTTGAGCCTGGCCAGCTCATCCGCGGCGGCGGCGGCGCGTTTCGGCCCGAGCGTCTCGATCGCCGCGAGCGCCTCGCGGCCGGCACCGGTGGGATTGTCCCGCACCGCCGCGAGCAGCACGGGAATACCCGCCGTGGCGTCGCCCAGCGCGCAGACGGCTTCGGCCGCGGCGACCCGCACCTGCGCCTCCGGGTCCTGCAGGAGCGGGAGCACGGCCTGGTGCACGGCGGCAAGGTCCTCCCCGGTGTAGGCGAGACGCGCGAGGCCGGTGCCGGCCCAGTAACGGACGACGGGATTGGGCGAGCCGAGAAGCGGCTGCAACTGGGCCGCACGGTTGACCTCGGCAGAACTGGCGAGCCAGGCCGCGGCGGCATTGTCGCGGATGGCCTCGGGGCTGGCATGCATGCGATCGTAGAACGAGTGGAACTGGGCCGGCGCCCGGAGCGAGTTGGGCGTGAAGGCGATGTCGCCGAGCTCCGCAAGCTGTTTCCGGAGCAGCGACCGCATCGCCGTGAGCCGGCCGGCCTGCGCCGGGTCGGAGGCGAGGTTGCGGGTCTGTTCGGGATCGGTCGCGAGGTCATAGAGCTCGTCGGACGGGCGCGGCCGCCAGAACCGGCTCTGGAGGGAATTGCACCGGCCTTCCTGGAAGGCGATTTCCCAGGCCTGCTGGCCGGGCATCATCCACTGGTAATCCTGACGCTGGCCGGCCGGCCGGTGCGGGAGGAAGTTGCGGGTGTAGAGATAGCGTTCGTCGCGGATGGTGCGGACGGGGTCCCAGCGGCCGCCGTTGATGCCGCGGAACGCCAGCAGCCATTCCCGCGGCTTTGAGGCGGCTTGCGGGCCGGCGAAGGCCTGGCCCTGCAGGTAGGCGGGTGGCTTGATCCCGGCGAAGCTGAACAGGGTCGGTCCGAAATCCATGAAGCTGACGAGAGTCTCGCAGGTGCCGCCCGCCTTGGTGCCGGCGGGCGCGAGGTGGGCGTATTTCGGCGGGAAATAGGCGATGAAGGGCACCCGGAAACCGTATTCCCAGGCAAAGCCCTTGCCGTCGGGCATGCAGCCGCCGTGGTCGGAGAAGAAAAAGACGATGGTGTTGTCCGCCTCGCCGTTCTTTTTCAGTTCATCGAGGATGTGGCCGACCCGCTGGTCCATGAGGCCGACGCTGTGGAGATGCCAGGCGCGGTCGTCCTTGATGGCGGTTTCGCCGGGCAGCCACGCGGGCAGCACGGCGGCGTCGATCGGGATGGTGCGGTTGCCGCGCGTCTCGAGCGGATGGTCGATGATGCAGCTCATGTGGGTTTCCATGAGGCTGCTGTAGCAATGGAAAAACGGCTGCCCGGCGGCGCGGTTCGTATAGAGCGCCTTGCCGCTGGACTCATCCCACCAGACCGTGCTCACCGGCTTGGCGTTGTAGTCCGTCTTTTTGTTGTTCGTGCAGTAGTAGCCGCCCTGGCGGAGGTATTGGGCGAAGAACGCCCACTCCGGGACCGGGCGCGCCTCGCGGTGCGTCTCGGTGCCCAGCGCGAAGGCATACATCCCGCTGAACATGCTGGAGCGCGAGGGCGAGCAGGCGGCGCCGCTGGACCAGACGTTGGCAAAGCGCACGCCCTTGGCCGCCAGCGCGTCAATATTGGGCGTATGGACCGTCTGGTTGCCGTAACACCCGAGCCAGGGACCCATGTCCTCGGCAATGATCCACAGGATGTTGGGCCGTCCATCCGGCTTCTCCTGGGCGGGCAGGGGGGCGGCGCCGGCGACGACCAGCGTGGCGGCCGCACAAAGGGACGGGAATGTTTTCATTGGGAGATCAGGTCGGAATGAGGGGGGTGAGGCTGACCGCGAAACGGATGCGACGGGCGCGCAGCCGGTAGGGCTCAAGGGTGTCGGGCCCGCAGCTGCCGGTGCCGACGCCGCGGTGCGCGGCGTCAAGATAGAGCACGGTGTCGCCGCGCGGGGTGAGTTCCTCCAGATGGCGGGCGGCTGCCAGCTGTTCGGCGGTGTGGCGGCCGGCGTTGAACCCGAATTTTGGCAGGCCGGTGAAGCGCAGGCCGTGGCCGCGGGCATCGCGCAGTTCGAGCCAGCGGGCCTGCTCGCGGTGACCGTTCTCCTGCGGCATCACGTAGGGCACGAAAAGTTCGTCGAGCGTGGCCGCGTGGCAGCCGACGGTGGCGGCGGCGAGCCGGTCGCGGTAATTTTCGCGCGGGCCGAGGCCGAACCAGCGCAGGCGGTCCAGGGTCCCGGCGAGCTTCAGGCTGAGCCCGACCCGCGGGAGGTCGGTCATGTCGGCGGGACCAAAACGCACCTCGAATTCCAGGCGGAGTTCGCCCGTGGGCAGGAAGACCAGGCGCTCGTCGGCGACGGCATCGGTCCAGCGATTGCGGCCGGTGGCGGTGGTGCGCGTGGCGACCACGACGGTGTCCTTGATGCGGCCGAGGGAACGAAGAACGGTGCGACGCTGGAGGCCGGCGAGGCCGAGCTTGCGCCAGCGGGCGAGGGCCTTGTGTGCCTGCCCGTCCCACAGCTTGATGCCGTCGTTGTCGGTGGGGGCGCGGAAAAGTTCGAGCTGGGGCGCGGCGGACAGGACGTTGCCTCCCGCGCCTTCCAGCGCAACGAGGCGGCCGGTCGCGACATCGACTTGCGCATGCCAGTCGCGGGTGCGGATCTCGGCCTGGGCCGGGCCGGTCGTGAGCTCAACCGGGGTTCGGCTGCGGCTGATGGCCGGCGCGCGCGCGGGCAGGGCGACGGGCAGTTGCTGCCAGGCCACCACGTGGTCCTTTGCCGCCCACGGGGTGGCCGCCGCAGTGCGGAACTCGATGGTCAGAAAAGCCTCCCTGCCGGCCGGCAGCGCCCGCCGCGGCGCGACCGTCAAGATCCGGGATTCGCCGGGGCCGAGACGGGGCAGCGGCAGCCCCTGGCGCGCGACGAGGCGGCCGTCGACTTCCCAGCGGCACTCGGCGCGCAACCAGCCGAGGTCGCGGAAATCCTGCCGGTTGGTGAGGCGGATGCGCCGGCCCGTGCGGTCAGCCGGCGCGAGCGCGATAGGTTGCGCGAGGTATTTGTGCTCCCACATCGCGGGATGCGGCCGGCGGTCGGGCCAGACCAGGCCGTCGCAGCAGAAATTCGCGTCGTTGGGCGTGTCGCCGAAGTCGCCGCCGTAGGCCCAGCGCACGGTGCCGTCCGGCAGTTTTTGCTTCAGGCCGTGGTCGACCCACTCCCAGATGAAGCCGCCCTGGATGCCGGGCGTGTGACGGAAGAGTTTGAAGTAGTCGTGCAGGGAGCCGTTGCTGTTGCCCATCGCGTGCGAGTATTCGCAGAGGATGACGGGCCGCGTGAGCGGATGGGCCAGAGGCTGGAGGGGCGGCCGGGGCAGCGGGGAGGTCAGCGCGGGATTAAGCGCCTCGACTTGGGCGAGGATGCGGGCACCGGCGAACGGCGCGGGCGCCGGCGCGTGACGCGCGGCGTAACCGGCCCATTTCCGCAGGTCCGCGATCTCCGTATACATCGGGCAGATGATGTCGGTGCCAAGCTGGCCGTGGGCGAAGGTGAGGCGGCTCTGCTTGACGGAGATGGCCCCCTCATAGAAGAGCGGGCGGGTGGGGTCATAGTGGCGGACCCACCCGGCGGCGGCGTCGTGGTTCGGACCGTAGCCGGATTCGTTGCCCAGGGACCACCAGGCGATGGCCGGATGGTTCTTGTCGCGCAGCACCATGCGGGAGGTGCGGTCGACGAACGCCGCGGTGTAGCGGGGGTCGCGGCAAACCTGGTTGTGGTGCTCGTGCGCCTCGATGTTCGCCTCGCCCACGACCAGCAGGCCGTATTCGTCGCAGAGATCGAGGAACCGCGGGTCATTGGGATAATGCGAGGTGCGGACGGCGTTGAAGTTAAACTGCTTCATCAGGCGCACATCCTCGACCATGCGCGCGTAGGGCACGGCACGGCCGCGGGTGTCGTCAAATTCATGGCGGTTCACGCCGGCGATGAACACGCGCCGGCCATTGAGCAGGAAGTCGCGCCCGCGCACCTCGCTGCGCCGGAAACCGACGCGCACCGCGGTATGACTGTCGCCGTCCGGCGAATGCAGCGAGAGGAGCAGCGTGTAAAGGTGCGGGGTCTCCGGCGACCAGAGGCGCAGGCGCGCCGGCGGGATGTCGCCGGAGAAGTGGGCGACAAAACGGTTGACGATGACGCGCCGGTTTTGCGCGATGACCCCGGACTTGAGTGGGCGGGGCAGCACGGCGCGGCCCCGGTCGTCCAGCAGTTGCATTGCGACCTGGCAGTCCTCATGCAGTTCACCCCCGAACCCAAGTTCGACCCGCACATCGAAATGGGCCCGCCGGAATGCGGCATCGAGTTCCGACCGGAAAAACACATCGGCGAGGAACGTGCGCGGGGTCGCGTAGAGCGTGACCGAACGAGGGAGTCCGGGGAGCCACCACTGGTCCTGGTCCTCGACATAGGTGGCATCGGACCACTGGGGCACGACAGCGATGATCTCATTTTCGCCCGGGCGGAGAAAGCCGTTGATCGCGAAATCGGCCGGCAGGCGGGAGTCCTTGCTGACCCCGACGAAACGCCCGTTGACGTGCAGGACAAGCATGCTGTCCGCGGCCTCGAAACGGAGAATGATCCGCATGCCGTCCCAGGCGGCCGGGACGGTGAACCGGCGGCGGTAGATGCCGGTGGGGTTGTCGGCCGGCGGCTCCGGGGGCTCGTCGGGCTGGAAGGGAATCTTCTGATTCGTGTAGTGCGGCCGGCCGTGCCCCTGGAGTGTCCAGTGACCCGGAACCTCGACTTGGCTCGACGCCGCGGGCGATGCGACCTGCGCGAGCGCAGCCGGAGGGTTGGGCGCGAGCGCGAAGTCCCACTCGCCGTCCAGCGATTTCCGCCAATCGCCCGGATCCCGAAGCCGGGCGGCCTCCGGAGTGGGGCAGTGGGGAAAGTCGGCCCGGGCCGGCAGGCGGTTGACCGAGCAGATTTCAGGCAGGCGCCACCAGGCGGGGTGGGAGGGGAAGGAGTTCAAGGGGACTGAGGTTGAACCGGAAGGGGGAAAGCAGCACGCGATAAAAGCGGCATTGGCCATTTGGGCCGGTGTTTATCTGGACTGCAAATTTTGCAGAAACAACATAATATTTTTGACAAAGCGCAATAAAACGCCACCGCTTGCTCCTGCCGCCCGCACCCCTCGTCCCTCCGGCCGGCTCTATCCCACCCCCTGCATTGGTTTGAAGAAGAAGACTCCCCAATCCGCCAAGGCTGCGTTGCGCCCCAAGAAACGGGCGACAATCCATGACGTTGCGAAGCTCGCCGGAGTGTCAATCTACGCGGTCAGCCGCACGCTCAACAACCAGCCGGGAGTGAGTGCCGGGGCCCGCGGGGCGGTGCTCCGGGTCAGTCGCGAACTCGGCATGAGACCGCGCACCGCACCGCGCCGGCGGCACTTCGCCCTGATCATCCCGGACCGCGGGGCCTTCCAGCCCGGCGGCTACGTCTCGAACGTGACCTTTGAGCTGCTGCATGAAGTTTCGGCCCGCGGCATGGGGCTTTCGCTCTTCAACGACGCCGATTTTGCCACCATGGCCCGCCAGGTTTTTGACGGAGTGTTCGTGCTCAGCTGGCAGCAGGCGACGATCGATCTGCTCCCGACCATCGGCCACACTCCCATCGTGGTGGTCAACCGGTTCACGCTGGCTGACCGCTACCACGTGGTGGGCTGGGACCACGTCGCCGAGGGCCGTTCGGTCGGGGAATATCTGCTCCGGCGCGGCCATCGTTGTCCGGGCATGATCGCGGCGGTGCCGCTGAGCCGGCACAGCACGCGCAGCCGTCTGGAAGGTCTGCGGGCCGTCTATGCCGAGGCCGGCCTGCCGCTCGGCAAGCAGCTGGCCGAGGCCCTGGAAACTCCGGACCAGCTGGTCGCGGCACTGCGGCGCATGCGCGACCGCCGGGTTGATGCCCTTTATTTTCCGGGGCAGGAACGGCTCGGCATCGAGGCGGTGCGCCTCCTGCAGGGTGTTTTCCATCTCCGGGTGCCGGACGACGTCTCGGTCGTCTCGGGTGAGAACGCCGGCTGGTCCGGTCTCACGGATCCCCCGCTGACCACCGTCGACGCCCCGCTGGAACTGCTCTCGCAGCATTGCGTCGACCATATGCTGAAGCTGGTCGAGAACCGCCCCACCCAGCTGGCCGAGGTGTTGATCGCGACCCCGATCATCGAACGGATGAGCGTGGCCGAAAGGCAGTCCGCCCTGGCGGACCGAAAGGCGCGTTAAGATTCGACCTTATTTATTTTCCTGCTCATGTTTATTTCCCTCAACCCAAGCCTCCCTATGAAAAAGCTACCCTACCTCGTGTCCGGCCTGCTCGCGACCGCAGCAGCCACGTTCGCCCAAGTCGCCCCCCCGCCGGCGGCCCCCGCGGCACCAACCAGTCCTGAAATCATCGAACTTTCCCCCTTCGTGGTCAACGCGAGCGCGGACGTCGGTTACCAGGCTGGCAACACCACCTCGGGCTCCCGGCTCAACACGAGTCTGAAGGATACTTCCGCCCCGATCACCGTGTTCACCCCCGAGCTCATCTCCGACTTCGGCCTGACCAACCTCGATGACGTGCTCAAATACGCGACGAACAGCGAAAAGGACTTCGAGGATTCCAACGCCGGGTTCAACGCCCCGTCTTCGCGCACTTCCGCCGCGGCCACGCCGCCCTTCCGCAATCGCGGCCAGGCGGCTTCGTTCGGCGTCGACTTCATCGAAAGCGCCGTGCCGGTCGACCTTTACAGTATTGACCGCATCGAGCTGTCCAGCGGTCCCAACTCGGTGCTTTTCGGCCTCGGCGCCGCCGGCGGCACGGTGGCCCTCACGTCGAAGCGGGCCAACCTCGACCGGGAACGCGAACATTTCAAATTCACCTCCGGAACCTTCAATTTCAGTCGCTTCGAGGGAGACGTGAACTACGTCCTGAAGAAGAAGGTCCTCGCCCTGCGGCTGAACGGCTTGATCCTCAATCGGGAAGGTTGGCGCACCTGGGACTTTGAAGATGCACGGCGCCTGGCGATTGGTCTGGCCTACAAGCCCTTCAAGAAAACCACGGTTTACGCCAACTGGGAAGGCGGCACTTATGCCAAGCATACCGACTGGCAGTGGCCCGCGGCCGACGCCATCAAGCTCTGGGTCGCCAGCGGGCGCCCCATAAAAGACGGATTCACCGCTGCCACCGATGCCGTCGTCGGCATCACCAGGATCGGCACCGCCCCGCGCTGGACTTTCTTCGACAACAACGGGACGACGTTGAACCTGAACGGCGAACTGCAGAGCGCGCCGACCAATCCGGATGCGGCCGGCAACTATCTGGTCCTGCCCTTCAGCTTCATGCCCCCCAACACCGGCTCCGGCGGGCCGGGTTCCAAGCTGGTCGGCAACCTGCGGAATTACAATTTCCGGGTGGAACAGCAGTGGCGCGGCTTTGTTTTTGAAGGCGCCTATTTCCATACCGAAAACCGGGCCAAGGCCAACGGTTGGTCCGTCCCCGGCAACAATCTTGCCATCCGGGGCGACCCGAATCTCACGATCGCCGACCCGGCGACGGCCGTGGCGCAAATCAATCCTTATGCCGGCAGGTTCTACATGGAGAACAATTGGCGCCCGGACTTTACCAACACCACCAACGATGTCTTCCGCATCACCGGTGCCTACGAAATCAAACTCGGCAAGTGGTGGGGCACCCACAGTCTCGCCGGCCTGCTGGAGAGCGGCAAGTATCTCTCGGATCGCAACGTGACGACCGAGATCCTGGTCAACCAGGACTTCGTGCCCATCGCGAATGCAACCAATCCGGAAAACGGCAACAACACGGTCAACCGCCGGCATTACCTCACCGAAGGCGCCTACGCCACCTACTACCAGAGCTCGCCGGAGGAATTTCTCCGACCCTTCACGGTGGGCGCCAACACCTACAGCTCGCGCTATGTCACGCTCAACCAGAACAGCCCGGCATACGACTACAAGCTCACGGACAGCGCCATGCTCGCGACCCAGAGCAGCTGGTTCAACCGCCGCCTGATCACCACCCTGGGCTATCGCCTTGACCGGCAAAAATTGAAAAATGTGAACATCGCCCGGGTGACGGCGGACGACCCGCGCGTGATTCTCCGCGAGAAGCTCGTGGGGGAGTGGGCGATCATCCCGGGGCAATATGTGAACTCCGTCTTTGATGCCAAGACGTTCACCGCCGGCGCCGTCTACCATCTCCACCCGCGCTTTTCCGTCTTTGCCAATTTCTCGAACAATGCCGGCGCCCCGCGCCTGAACACGACGGTCCTTCCGGGCGGTCTCGGGCCCATGACCAAGGGGAACAGCAAGGACTACGGCTTCATGATCGACGTGCTGGGCGACGACCGCTATTTCCTGCGTTTCACCAAGTATGACACGACCTTCCTGCACGACACGCCGATCCAGCCCGGCACGAATGACTTCAGGGTAAACAATGCCGCCATCCTCGACAGCCTGGTCGCCGCCGGCCGCGTCACCGAGGCTGACGTCACCCCGTGGCGCGTGAACTTCGGCGCATTCTCCATCGACGTTTTCTCCAAGGGCTATGAGGCCGAGTTCGTGGCCAATGCGACGAAGAATCTGACGATTATCTCGAAGTTCTCCTACTCCGACCGCAACCGCTCCAACTTCTTCTCGGAAGGGCACCCGTTCTACGAGAACTTCAAGGCCTACCTCGCCACGATCAACACCGCCGGGAACATCGTCAACGGCGCGCGGATCAATGCGGCGACCGTCAACGGAACCACCGTGGCCGATACGATTACGTGGACCGACTTCTTCCTCGATGATACCGAGGACAACCAGTTGCAGCCCTTCGCCAACCGGCCCTACAAGTTCAGCACCAACGTGCGCTACCGGTTTACGCAAGGCCGCCTCAAGGGCTTGGATGTCGGCGGGGCCTACACCTTCGCCAGCGACAACTTCATGCAGAAGGACCGGCGCACGGTGTTGAACGACGGCGTCACGCCGAACCCGGAACTCAACAAGTATTATTATGGCAATCTCAGCGAAAACTGGGATTTCTTCGCGAGCTACAAGACCAAGATCGACTGGCGCAAGAGCACCCTGACCCTGCAGGTGAATGTGCGCAACGCCTTCAATCAGAGCCGGGTGCTGCCGGGCAAATACTCGAATGATTTCATCGGCATCCGCCGCGTGCTTGTCGGCGACCCCCGCACCATCCGCGTATCCGCCGACATCAACTTCTGATCCGGGCGGCCGGTAACCCTTCGGGGGCGGTGTGCCGCGCACACCGCCCCTTTTTTTCATCCCATCCCATCACCTCCCCTTTCCGAACCACCTGCGGCGGAATAAGCCTGCGCCATGCTGCGAAAACTAATATTCCCGCTCCTCGGCCTGGCGGTGGCGTGCGCGGCGGCCGGGCGGAAGCCGAACATCCTCTGGCTGATTGGCGACGACCTGGGAACCGAGCTGGGTTGTTACGGGGATCGGGATGCGCAGACGCCCCATCTCGACGGTCTTGCCGCCGCCGGCGTCCGCTGGACGCATTTCTACACGACCGCACCGGTGTGCTCGCCCGCCCGCTCCGCGTTCAACACCGGCATGTATGCCCATGCGCTCGGGGCGGAAAACCACCGGCCCGCGGCCCGCGACAAGCGGCCGCTGCCCGCGGGCGTCCGGGTGCTTTCCGCCTGGCTGCGCGACGCCGGCTATTTCACCGCCAACCTGGCGGAGTTCCCCCCCGGGCTCGCCCTGGGGGCCCGCGCCAAGACCGACTGGAATTTTCTGCCCGGTGACCAGCCCTTCGACTCGGCCCGGTGGAGTGTCCTGGCGTCGCACCAGCCCTTCTACGCGCAGATCAACCTGGAGGAGCCGCACCGCGATTTCCACGCGCTGCGCGTGACCGATCCGGCGGCGCTCTCGCTGCCGCCGTTTTATCCGGACACGCCGGTGGTGCGCGGCGACTGGGCGATGTATCTGGATGCGGTCGCCGAACTGGACCGGAAGGTCGGCCTGGTCCTCCGGCAGCTGGAGGCCGAGGGGCTCGCCGAGAGCACCATCATCGTGGTTTTCGGGGACAACGGCCGCTGCCAGATCCGCGACAAGCAGTTCTGCTACGAGGAGGGGCTCCATGTGCCCCTGTTGATCCGCTGGCCGAAGCACTTCCCGGCTCCGGCCGGTTTCGCGGCCGGGACGGTCAACGATCATCTGGTCGAGGCGGTTGATCTCCCCCCCACCATGCTTTCCCTCGCCGGCGCACCGATCCCGCCCGCGATGCAGGGCCGGGCGTTTGCCGGCCCCGCCGCCGGTGCGCCCCGGGAATATGCGTTCGGCGCCCGCGACCGCTGCGACGAGACGGTCCTGCACCTCCGCACGGTGCGCGATGCGCGTTACCGCTATATTCTCAACCTGACCCCGGACAAGCCGCTGATGTCGCCGAACCGCTACAAGGAGGAACAATATCCCGCCTGGAACGTCCTCAAACGGATGGCCGCCGCCCATCAGGCCCTGACTCCGGCCCAAGTCCTGTTTGCCGGCCCGTCCGCCCCCGCCGAGGAACTCTACGATCTTGAATCCGACCCGGGCCAGCTGCAGAATCTGGCCGGCGATCCGGCCTTGCAGCCGGTGCTTCTACGGCTGCGCGCCGCCCTCCGGCAGTGGCGGACCGAGCTGGGAGAGCCGCCATCCAACTAACCACCCATGAATCCACTCCGCCGCCTGTTGCTGTCGCTCATTATGGCCACCCTTTTTTCAACCGCGACCGCCACCTCGACCCGCGAACGCTTTGACGCGGGCTGGCGCTTTGCCCGCTTCGGCCTGATGCCGGACGGCACGACCCGCGCGGAGCCGCCCGGTCTGGCGGCACCCGGGACCGACGACCACGACTGGCGCCGGCTCAATCTGCCCCACGACTGGGGGATCGAGGGGCCGTTCCGCCCCGAGCTGCCCGGCGACACCGGCAAGCTGCCCTGGGCCGGCATCGGCTGGTATCGCAAGGCCTTCGCGCTGCCGGCGGGCGCCCCCGGCCGGCGCGTCGTGCTGGCGATCGACGGCGCGATGTCGCACCCGACCATTTTCCTTAACGGCGAGCCCGTGGGGGAGTGGGCCTATGGCTACGCCTCGTTCCGGGTCGACCTGACGTCCCGCCTGCAGGCGGGGACCAATGTGCTTGCGATCCGGCTCGACAACCCGCCGGATTCCTCGCGCTGGTATCCGGGCGGCGGGCTTTACCGCCACGTGTGGCTCGAGACCACCGGCCCGCTCTACCTGGTGCCGGACGGCGTTTTCGTCAAGACGCCCGTCGTCAGCGCCGCGAGCGCGACGGTCGAGATCGACGCGGAGGTCGCCGGTGCCGGTGCCGGCCCATTGACCATGCGGCAGGAAATTATGCGCGCCGACGCGCCGCAGCAGGTCCTGGTCGCGGGGGAAACGGCGGTCGCAATCCCGGCGGGGGACGCGCCCGCGACCGCGCGGCTCAGGCTCGAACTGCCGCGGCCGGCACTCTGGTCGGTCGAGCAGCCGACGCTGCACGTCTTGCGCACGACGCTGCTGCGCGGTCCGGAGGTGCTGGACCGCCGGGAAACCACCTTTGGCGTGCGCGCGGCGGAATTCACGGCCGACGACGGCTTTCAGCTCAACGGCCGGCGCCTGCCGCTCAACGGGGTGTGCGAGCACCATGACCTCGGTCCGCTGGGCGCGGCGTTCAACACCCGGGCGATGGAGCGCAAGCTGGAGATCCTGCGCAGCTTCGGGGTCAACGCCATCCGCACCAGCCACAACCCGCCGGCGCCCGAACTCCTCGACCTCTGCGACCGCCTGGGCTTCGTCGTGCTCGACGAGGCCTTTGACTGCTGGCGGATCGAGAAGACCGCGAACGACTATCACCGGGATTTCGACCGCTGGCACCTGCGCGACCTCACGAATTTCGTGCGCCGCGACCGCAACCACGCCTCGGTCGTGCTCTGGAGCACCGGTAACGAGATTCCCGAGCAACGCGGACCGGATCTCGCCCTCGCGCGGCAACTGGTCGCGATCGTCAAAAGCCTCGACCCCACGCGGCCGGTCACCAACGGGCTGAATTTCGTCGATTCCGTGAAGAACGGCTTCGCCTCGGCGTTCGACGCCATCGGCCTGAACTACAAGCCCAGCCTCTATGCCGCCAACCGGCAGCTCGCACCCGGCGTGCCGATGTTCTCCAGCGAGTCGTCCTCGACGATCAGCTCGCGCGGCGAATATTTTTTCCCGGTCTCCAACGTCCGCGACGGCGGCCATTTCAACCTGCAAATCAGCTCCTACGACCTCTATTATCCGCGCTGGGCGACCACCCCCGACATGGAGTGGGAGGGCCAGGAGCGGAATCCGTTCGTCGCGGGCGAATTCGTCTGGACGGGCTTTGACTACCTCGGCGAGCCGACGCCTTACGACAACAACGAGGCCAACGCCCTGAACTTCCAGACCGAGGAGGAACGGCAGCGCGCGCTGGCCGAACTGGCCAAGGTCGGCGGACACCTGCCGTCGCGCAGTTCCTACTTTGGGATCGTCGACCTGTGCGGCTTCCCCAAGGACCGGTATTTCCTCTATCAGTCGCACTGGCGCCCGGAGCTCCCCATGGCGCACCTGCTGCCGCATTGGACCTGGCCCGAGCGGGTGGGGCAGGTGACGCCCGTGATGTGCTACACCTCCGGCGACGAGGCCGAACTCTTCCTCAACGGCCGCTCGCTGGGCCGCAAGACCCGCGGTGCCTACGAATATCGCTTCCGCTGGGATGAGGTGGTCTATGAACCGGGCGAACTCAAGGTTGTCACCTACCGGCAAGGGCGGCCCTGGGCCACGGACGTGGTGCGCACGGCCGGGGCGCCCGCCCGGATCGAGCTCACCGCCGACCGGACGCACGTCGCGGCTGACGGCGACGATCTCGTCTACCTCACCGTGCGGGTGCTTGATGCCGCCGGCACGCTCGTGCCGCGGGCGAATCTCCGCGTGACCTTCACCGCTGCGGGTCCGGGCGACGTCGTGGCCGTCTGCAACGGCGACGCCACCAGCTTCGAGCCGATGCAGGCGAACACGATCCAGGCTTGGAACGGAATGGCCCAGGGCATCGTGCGCACCCGGCGCGGTGCCGCCGGCGACATCAGCATCACCGCCACCGCATCCGGACTCCCCCTCGCGGCGGCCATTGGCGTGCGCAGCGAATAATGCACCCGGTTCGCGAAACCCTCCACGGCCATCGCCGTCAACGCCCTCACCCATGAAACCGTCCTCCTCCACGTCCAATGTTTCGCGCCCGCTCCGGGCAATTGTCGGCGCCCTGCTGCTGGGACCGGCGGCGGGCGCGGCCGTCGCGGCCGCGCCGGCCGACCGCCCCCCGAACATCGTGCTCATCCTGGCCGACGACCTGGGTTGGAACGGCCTGCACGTCACCGGCAACACCCGCGTCGATACGCCGAATCTCGACCGGCTGGCCACCCAGGGCATGCGCTTCACGCAGGCCTATGCCGAGGCCCAGTGCTCGCCCACTCGCGGCTGCCTCTTCAGCGGCCAGTGGCCCGCCCGCACGCACATGTTCGCCGTGACCCACGAGCCCGATCCGTTGCGCGCGCCGCTCACGCCGCCGCCGCATGCGATGGTGATGCCTCCGGAAACCGCTTCGCTCTTCGTCACGCTCCGTGCCGCCGGCTACGCCACCGGCCTGAGTGGGAAATGGCACATCGGCGACAACTATAATGCCGCCCCGCTGCGCCAGCGGAATGACGGGAAGTATTTCGAGGCCTACGGACTCGATTTCGTCGGCGACGCCCGCAACGGCAGTCCGGAGAAGGACAAAAGCACGGACGGGATCACCGACGACCTGCTCGGTTTCATCGCGCAAAACCGCGCGCGCCCCTTCATCGCCTATTTTGCCCACCACACCCCGCACGCCCCGATGGAGGCGCAGAAGACCCTGGTGGAAAAATACGTCGCGCGGGGTTTCCCGCGCAGCTCGTCCGCCCTGTGTATCACGGCGGAGCGCCCCACCGCCAACTACTGCGCGATGCTCGAACATCTCGACACCACCGTGGGCCGGGTGCTCGCCAAACTCGAGGAGCTCGGTCTGGCGGAGAACACCGTCGTGATTTTCGCCTCCGACAACGGCGGCCTCGGCCGCATGGCCGACATGGCGCCGCTGCGCGAGTCCAAGGGCGCACCCTACGAGGGGGGCATCCGCGTGCCCGTGATCGTGCGCTGGCCGGGCCACGTGGCCCCCGGTTCCACCTGCGCGGTGCCCATTCATGCCGTCGACTACTACCCGACGTTTGTGGAGCTGGCGCACGCCGCCGTGCCGGCGCGGCACCGGCTGGACGGCGAGAGCATGGTGCCGCTCCTCACCGGCGCGGGGGGCCTCAAGCGCGACACGCTCTACTGGCATATGCCAACCTACACGCCGATGTATGGCCGCACCCCGTGCGCCGTCGTCCGGCGCGGGGACTGGAAGCTGGTGCGCTACTTCGGCGACTTCCTCGACACGACCGGCCAGTTGCCCGTGCACGAGGGGCTCTACGGCAAACTCCTGCTCGGCCCGCGCACCGAGCTTTTCAATCTGGCGGTTGATCCGTCGGAAACGAAGGACCTTGCTGCGGCCCAGCCGGCGCGCGTGCAGGAGCTCTCCGCCGCGCTCGACCGCTTCCTCGTGGAAACCAAGGCCCGCCTGCCGCAGCCGAACCCGGCCTTCAGTCCCGACGATCCCAACTGGTGGGCTTGGCCCAAACGCGCCGGCGGCGGGGAAAACTGATTCCGCATGGTTGCGCGCCGTTCACTCCTTGCCGTCTGGCTCGCGCTGGCCCTCTTGTCCGCCGCGCCGGCGGCGGAGCCGGGCCCCTGGGATTTGCCCTGGGGCGACCAGGGCGACGGCACCTACCGCAACCCGGTGCTCAACGCCGATTTTGCCGACAGCGACATCGAGTGGGATGCCGCGAGCCGGACGTGGTTCATGATCACGTCCACCAACCACCTCGCTCCCGCCATGACCGTGCTCGCTTCGCGCGATCTCGTGAACTGGCGCTATGCCGCGCATGTGTGGCCCGGGCTTTCCTGGAAACCCGACTACGACTGGCGGGCCATGGACGGCTACCGCTGGGGCACCTGGGCCGGCGACCTCTCGCACCACGACGGCCGGTGGTTCTGCCACATGATCGACAAGACCTACGGGCTCATCGTCTCCACCGCACCGCAACCGACCGGGCCGTGGAGCGAGCCGGTCACCGTGCTGCAGCGCATGGATTGGACCGATCCCGCGGTTTATTGGGACGAGACGGCGAAGCAGGGCTACCTGCTCTGCCATTGGGGCGACACGCCCGGAGGCCCGAAAGGGTGGCACGACCTGCGGCTGTTCAAACTCAGCGCCGACGGCACGAAGCTGCTCGACGACGGCGTCGTCGTTTACTCGGGCCCGCGCTCCGAAGCGGCGAAAATCCACCGCATCGACGGCCGGTGGTATATCATGGCGATCGACTGGGTCGACGGAGATCGCAAGCAGATCGCGCTCCGCTCGACCACCGGCAGCATCTACGGTCCTTATGAGCGGCGCGTCGTGTTGCAGCGCGGCAACGGTTTCACGCACAGCGCCTGCCAGGGTTCGCTCGTGCAGGACGCGGCGGGGGCGTGGTGGTTCATGCACCAGCTGGTGCAGAACGGCACCCCGAATTTTCAAGGCCGTCCGCAGGCGCTCGAACCCGTCCAGTGGATCGACGGCTGGCCGCAGATCGGCGCGGATATCGATGCCGATGGGGTGGGGGAGCCCGTCTGGGTCCACGCGAAACCCGCGGCCGCGGGCGAGGACGCACGGGACATCCGCTTGGCCACGAGCGACGAGTTCGACTCGCCGACGCTCGGGCTGCAATGGCTCTGGAACCACAACCCGCGCGACGACCGCTGGTCGCTCACGGTGCGTCCGGGCTGGCTGGTGCTCACCGCGGGCAAACCGGTGCGCGAGGGCGGTTTCTGGCGCGCCGCGAACACCCTTTCGCAGCCCATCCTCGGCACCGCGCGCGGCGACGCCATCGTGAAGCTCGACCTCGCCGCCATGCGCACGGGGCAGGTGGGCGGCCTCTGCCACTTTTCCGACGTTTGCCAGTTGCTCGGCGTCCGCATCGCCGCCGACGGCGCGCGCACGCTCTTCGCCAATCACAACGGCCGCGAGGCCGCCGGTCCCGCGCTTGCGCACGACACAATCTGGCTGCGTTCAAGCTGGCAGCGCGACGCGGCGACTTTCGCCTACAGTCTCGACGGCGCCACCTGGCAGCCGTTCGGCGAGAAATTCAAGCTCACCGCCGGCAACTGGCGCGGCGACCGTGTCGGCCTGTTCACCTGGAACGATGCCACGGACGACGCGGCCCAAGCCGGTGCGCTGGCCGCCGATTGGTTCCACCTCACTTTTTCCGCGATTTCTCCCCGATGACCCCCCCTTGCTCCTCCCGGCTGTTTCTCGGGCTGGTCGCGCTTGCCTGCCTCGGCGGCTGCGCCGTCGCGCCGCGCGAGGCGGCCGCGCCGGCCCGGCCCGCATCCCGGCGCCCGCCCAACATCATCTTCATCCTCGCCGACGACCTCGGCTACGGCGACCTCGGCGCGTTCTACCAGAATGCGCGCGCCGCCGCCGGCAATCATGCCGCGCACCTGACGCCGCAACTCGACCGGCTGGGCGCCGACGGTGTCCGGCTGACGCACCACTATTGCGCCGCCCCGGTTTGCGCGCCCTCGCGCGCGTCGTTCCTGCTCGGCGTCACGCAGGGCCACGCGAACGTGCGGGACAACCAGTTCGACAAGGCGCTCGAGGACAACCACACGGTCGGCTCGGTGTTGCGCGCCGCCGGCTACGCCACCGCGGTCATCGGCAAATGGGGCCTGCAGGGCGAGGACGACGGCGGCTGGGGAACGCCCCGGGAACGCGGAACGGGCGGCGGCAGTCCCGCGGTCTGGCGCGGATACCCGACCAAACGCGGGTTCGACTATTTCTACGGCTACGTCCGGCACAGCGACGGACATTACCACTACCCGAAGGAGGACGGCACGGAAGTCTGGGAAAACGACCGCGAGGTCTCGGCCGGACTGGCCGGCTGCTACACCACCGACCTCTTCACCGCCCGCGCCAAGCGCTGGATCGCCGACCGCACCGCCGCCAGGCCGGATCAGCCCTTTTTTCTCTTCCTGTCCTACGACACACCGCACGCGAAGCTGCAATTGCCGCCCGGGCCCTATCCGGCCGGCGGCGGCCTCCACGGCGGCCTGCAGTGGACCGGCCAGCCGGGCCACATGATCAACAGCGCCGACGGCAAGCCCGACTCCTGGATGCATCCCGACTACGCCGCCGCGACCTACGACGCCGACGGGAATCCCGCGACCCCGGAGGCGCCCTGGCCCGATGTCAACCGCCGTTACGCCGCCAGTATCCGGCGCATCGATGACGCGGTGGCCGATCTCCGCCAGCTGCTGGCCGATCTCAAGATCGGCCGCGACACGCTCATTGTCTTCAGCTCGGACAACGGCCCGTCTGAGGAATCCTACCTTCCGGAGAAGATCACGCCGGAGTTTTTCCGCAGTTTCGGGCCCTTTGATGGCATCAAGCGCGACATGCTGGAGGGCGGCCTGCGCGTGCCCACCATGGCCTGCTGGCCCGGGCATGTGCCCGCCGGCGGGGTGATCACGACCCCGAGCGCGCAATGGGACTGGCTGGCCACCTTCGCCGACCTCGCGGGCGTGCCCGCACCGGCGCGGGCCGATGGCGTCTCGCTCTGGCCCGGGTTGTCCGGCCGGGGCAAGGCCGCCGCCCGGCCGGGGCTCTATTTCGAATTCCTGAACCGCGGTCGCACGCCGGACTACGCGGCCTTCGAGCCGCGCCGCCGCGGCGCCCAGCGCGGCCAGATGCAGGTGGTCCGCGCGGGAAGCCACCTCGGCGTGCGCTACAACCTTGCGGACGCCGGGACGCCCTTCGAGATCTACGATGTGGTCGCTGATCCCAAGCAGCGCCACGATCTGGCCGCGACCCCGGCCGGCGCGGCGCTCGACCGCCAGTTCCGGGCTATCGCCCTGCAATCGCGCCGGCCCGACGCCGAGGCGCCGCGGCCCTACGACGGGGCCCTCGTGCCCGCCGATGCCGCCGCCGGCCGCGGCGTGCGCTGGCAGCGGTTTGCGGGCGCCTTTCCCTGGGTGCCGGATTTCTCCGCCCTGACGCCCGCGGCCAGCGGCACCGCCTCTGCTCTGCTTCTGGCCGCAGCCGGCCCGCTGGGACAGGAGGGCGGGGTGCTGTTCTCCGGCTCGATCACCGCGCCGGCGGATGGCGAATACACCTTCCACCTCCGCGCCGACACCGGCGCCCTCCTGCGCCTGCATGCCGCCACGCTGATTGACGCCGACTACGGCTACCCGGGCGGTGCGGAACGATCCGCGACCGTGCCGCTGGCCCGCGGGGCGCACCCCTTCCGACTCTATTACCGTCACGCCGGAGGTGCGGCGCCGCAGCTGACGCTCGAGTGGAGCGGCCCTGGCATCGCGCGCCAGCCGGTGCCCCCCAGCGCCTTCGCGCCATGAATCCCCGGCCCGGCCTTCGGTCTGCCTTCCCCCTGCTGCTTGCCGCCGTGTTGAGCGGCGCCGAGCCGGCGCGCCGACCGAACATCATCTTCATCCTCGCGGACGACATGGGACGCGGGGACCTCGGCTGTTACGGTGGCACGCAGGCACCCACGCCGTGCCTCGACCGGCTTGCCGCCGAGGGCCTGCGCTTCGAGCAATACTACAGCGCCTCCCCCATCTGCTCCGCGTCGCGCACCGGCCTGCTGACCGGGAGGTTTCCGGCGCGGTGGCGGATCACCAGCTTCCTCCAGACGCGCGCCGGCAATCGCAAATGCGAGCAGGCCGACTTTCTCGATCCGGCGGCCCCGTCGGTCGCCCGGGCGCTGCATGAGGCCGGTTATGCCACCGGCCACTTCGGCAAATGGCACATGGGCGGGGGCCGGGATGTGACTGACGCGCCGAAGTTCGCCGCCTACGGCTTCGACGAGCACGCCGGCACCTGGGAAAGTCCCGAGCCTGATCCCGCCATCACGGCGACGAACTGGATCTGGTCGCCCCAGGACAGGGTGAAGCGCTGGGACCGCACGGCGTTCTTTGTCGACCGCACACTCGATTTTCTGGCGCGCCACCGCGACCGGCCCTGCTTCGTGCAGCTCTGGCCCGACGACGTCCATACCCCCTGGGTGCCCGATGAGCATGCGGACAAGGGCGACACGCCGGAGAATTTCCGGCCGGTGCTCCGGGTGATGGACCGGGAGATCGGCCGCCTGATGGACGGGATCAAGGCACTCGGGCTTGACGGCGACACGCTCGTGGTTTTCGCCAGCGACAACGGCGCGCTGCCCACGTTCGGCGGGGCGCGCTCCGGCGGTTTCCGCGGCAGCAAGCTCAGCCTTTATGAGGGCGGCATCCGGCTGCCGTTCATTGTGCGCTGGCCCGGGCGCGTGCCCGCCGGCCGCGTGGACCGGGACTCGGTGATCGCCGCGGTCGATCTGCTCCCCTCGCTTTGTGTCCTGGCCGGGGCGCAGCTGCCCGCGGGCGCGCCCGACGGGCAGGACCTCAGCGCCGCCTATCTCGGCCGTGGCGTCACGCGGACCGCGCCCCTGTTCTGGGAATACGGCCGGAATCACGCCGGCTTCAAGTTCCCCGAGGGCCGCGACCGCAGCCCGAACATCGCCGTGCGCGACGGCCGCTGGAAGCTGCTCATCAATGCCGACGGCAGTGAGGCCGAGCTCTACGACCTCGCCGCGGACCCCGCCGAGAACCACAACCTCGCCGCGGCGCAGCCGCTGGTTACGGCCCGTCTCACCGCGGCCGCGCTCGGCTGGCGGCATTCACTTCCCTAGGCCGCGAGGCAACCCTTCCATATGAAACTCCATCTCCCCTCAATCGCACTCAGCCTGGCGCTCCTGGCCGGTGCGCGCGCCGCCGAACGGCCCCAACCCAACATCGTGCTCATTCTCGCCGACGACCTCGGCTGGAGCGACGTGGGATTTCAGGGCGCGAAGCTCAATGCCACGCCGGTGCTCGATCAACTCGCGCGGGAGGGCGTCGTCTTCTCGCAGTTCTACGCGACACCGACCTGCGCTCCGTCGCGCGCCGTCCTGCTGACCGGGCAATACGGCCCGCGCCACGGCAACTACTCGGTTGACGCATTCGCGGGCACGCCCCCGGCGTTGAAACGCGTGGTCGGGGAGCGCTCGACGATGCGCCTGAAGGCGACCACGCGGACGCTCGCCGACATCCTGCGCGCCGCGGGTTACGACACCGCGCTGATCGGCAAGTGGCATCTGGGCGCCGGGGAGGGAAACCGTGCCGAAGACCACGGCTTTGCCGTGAACATCGGCGGGGGCAACGCAGGCCACACGGAGAGTTACTTCGCGCCCTATGGGGGCGAGATACCGCTGACCCCGAAGAAACCGGGTGAGTATCTCACCGACCGCCTGACGGACGAGGCGTTGGATTTCATCGGCCGGGCGCGCGCGAAACCGTTCTTCCTCTACTACGCGAGCTACGCGGTGCACGTGCCGCTCCACGCGCGCGAGAAATTCATGCCGCCCGCGAGTGGTGAACCGGCGAGCAACGACCCCGTGCCGCCCTATGTCGCGATGGTGCGCCACCTCGACTACAGCATCGGCCGCCTCATCGAGGCGCTGCAGGCCCTGCCGAAGGACCGCGAGACGATCGTCGTCTTCGCCTCCGACAATGGCGGACAACTGATCGACACCTCGAACCTGCCCCTGCGCGGCCAGAAAGGCACGGTCTATGAGGGCGGCATCCGCGTGCCGGCGATCTTCTGGGCGCCGGGACGAATTCCCGCCGGGCGCACGACCGCGACGCCCGCGGCGCTGCAGGATTTGCTGCCGACCTGCGCGGCGTGGGCCGGCGCGCCGCTGCCGGCGCAGCCGGTCGACGGCTTGGATCTCGCGCCGGCCCTGCGCGGCGAACCGCTCGCCCGCGAGGCGCTGTTCTGGCATCTGCCCAACTATACCGGCAACCTGAAGACCAACGCGCGGGTCTGGCAGCCGCCGGTGTCGGTCATCCGCCGTGGCGACTGGAAACTCATCGAGCACCTCGATGAGCCTAAGGTCGAACTCTACAACCTCGTCCGCGACCTCGGCGAACAGCAGGATTGCGCGGCGACGGAGCCGGTGCTCGTGCAGTCTCTCACCGCGCAGCTGCACGCGTGGCAGCGCGCCGTGAACGCTCCCCGTCCGACCGAGCCCAACCCGCGCTTCGATGCCGCCGCCGCCGCGGACCTCGGGCGGGCGAACCGCCGTGATCCGGACGAGTGGCGCCGGTCGGTGAAAATTCTCCCATGAACCGCCGCCACTTCCTCGCCACCCTCGCCGGGGCGGCCGCCCTGCCGCTCCTGCGCGGGCGCGGCGCGGAAACCGTTCCAGCGGCCCCGGGCGCTCTCTCGTCCCACCGCATCGCGGCGATCGAGACGAGGCAGATCTCCCTCCGCTGGCCGCGCCATGTCGGGAAAAATTCCAAGCGCGACAGCCACGGCTGGGGGCCGCAGCCGGCCGTGGTCATCCTGCGCACCGACCAGGGCGCGATGGGGTGGGGGGAGATGCCCGGCGACGCGAAGGCGCTCGAGGCCAGCCGTGCCCGCGCGACCGGCCGCACGGTCGCCGAGCTGTTCGATCCCGCGCGCGGCATCGTCGAACCGGGGCTCAAGCCCCTCGATTTCGCCCTGCACGACCTCGCGGGCGTCATCCTCGGCCGCCCGGTCTGGCAGATGCTTGGCGCGCCGCTGCCTCCGCCTTTGCCCTGCTACTCGGGCATGATCTACTTTGACGACCTCGAACCCGCCGAAGCGCCCGCCGGCATCGACGCCGTGCTGAAGAACTGCGCCTGGGACCGGGCGCACGGCTACCGTCAGCTCAAGGTGAAGATCGGCCGGGGCGGCAAGTGGATGCCGGGCGAGCCCGGCTTGCGCCGCGACATCGAGGTCGTCCGGGCGATCGCCCGCGAATTTCCCGACTGCACCCTGCTCGTGGACGGCAACGACGCCTTCACGGTCGAGACCATGATCGCCTTCCTCGAGGGCATCGGCGACGTGCCGCTGTTCTGGATCGAGGAGCCATTTGTCGAGACCGTCGCCGACTGGACGCGCCTGCACGCCTGGGTGCGCGCGCACGGCCGCCCCGCCACGTTGCTCGCCGATGGCGAGCAGCACAACGACTATGCCGTTCTCGAGGAACTGGAAAGGGCCGGCGTGCTGCAGGTGCGGCTCGGCGACATCGCCGGCTACGGCTTCACGCGCTGGCGGGAACTCCTGCCCCGGCTCGGGGCGCAGGGCGTGCAGGCCTCGCCGCATGCCTGGGGCTCGGCGCTCAAGACCGTCTACACCGCGCACCTCGGCGCCGCGCTGGGGCACATGCCGACCATCGAGGGGGTCACGACCGTGACGACGGACGTGGATTTCGGCGGAAACGTGCTTCGGGACGGACAATATCACGTTTCCACGCGCCCCGGCTTCGGGCTTTCCCTTCAATCATGAAGTGCAACAATCACCCGCGGTGAACGTCTGGGGCGGCGGTGCCGGTCGCCGCCTTCGCCGCCCGCCTCGAAACCCTGCAACCCGACCAAATCATTCCGCCATGAAAACCCTCCTGTGTTACGCCGGATTCGTCTTGTGTGCCTGGCTCAGCTCCGCCGCCGAGCCGCCGGCCGCGCCCGCGCGTCCCAACATTCTCCTCCTGCTCGCCGACGACCTCGGCTGGACCGACGTGGGTTGCAACAACCCGGGCACGTTCTATGAGACGCCCAATCTCGACCACCTTGCCGCGCGGGGGGTGCGTTTCACCGCCGGCTACGCCGCGAATCCGGTCTGCTCACCGACGCGCTACAGCATCATGACCGGCAAATGGCCGACGCGGGCCGGCCTGACGAACTGGCTGCCCGGCATCCGGGTGGAGAGGTTCCAGGGCGCGCCGCTCGCGTTGCAGATGGGATTGAACGAGGTGACGATCGCCGAGGCGCTCCGTGGCGCCGGCTACCACACGGCCTTTGTCGGCAAGTGGCACCTCGGCGGAGACGAGGCCTTTTGGCCCGAGCACCAGGGTTTCGAGACAAACATCGGCGGCAGCAACCAAGGGCACCCATTGGGTTGGTTTTCCCCCTATAATAATCCGCGTCTGGCCGACGGTCCGCCCGGCGAATTCCTAACCGACCGCATCGCCAACGAGACGATTGCCCAACTAAAAAAATTCAAGGGAACCGGTGAACCGTTTTTGCTCTGCCACTTTTTCTACCAGGTGCATACGCCGCTCAACGCGCCCGAAGAGCTCGTCAAAAAATACGAGGCCAAGGCGGCCCGGCTTGGCCTGAAGGAGAAGTTCGCTGAGGAGCCGCAATACTACGTCACGGTCAAGGGCCCCCGGCGCGTCCGGCAGAACCAGACGCTGCCGGTCTACGCCGCCATGGTGGAGAGCATGGACAAGGCCGCAGGCCGCATTCTCGCGGCGCTGGACGAACTCGGCCTGGCCGACAACACGCTGGTGATTTTCACGTCCGACAACGGGGGCCTTTCCACCTCGGAAGGGGCGCCCACCTCCAACCTCCCGCTGCGCGGCGGCAAGGGCTGGGTCTACGAGGGCGGCATCCGCGAGCCGTTCCTGGTGCGCTGGCCCGGCGTCACGCAGCCTGGTGTCGTGCGCACCGAGCCGGTGACATCGCTGGACATTTTCCCGACGGTGCTGGCGGCGGCCGGCGTGCCGCAGCCCGCCGGCGTGCCGGCCGATGGTCGCGACCTGCGGGACGTGCTGCTCGGCCGGCCGGTGCCCGCCCGTGACCTCTACTGGCATTACCCGCACTACGGCAACCAAGGCGGATTTCCCGGCGGCGCCATCCGGTCGGGCGACTGGAAGCTCGTCGAGCATTACGAGGACGGCTCGCTGGCGCTCTACAACCTGGTGGCGGACATCGGCGAGCAGCACGACCTGGCGGCGGCGGAGCCGGCGCGGGTCGCCGACCTGCGGGCGCGGCTGCATGCCTGGTATCGCGCGACCGGCGCGCAGTTCCTGCGGGCGAAGGACGGCGGTCCCTCTCCTTGGGCCCCGCTCCCTTGACTCCGGGCTCAATCACTCGCGTGCGTCACCTCCTGCTCACCTCCTGCCTTCTGTTCACCGCCGCCTGCTCCGCGGCCGTGCCCCAATCCGTCCTCTACGGCACCATCTCGCCGCACACCAACATCGATCTGTGGATGGAGTCCATGAGCCGCTGGGGCGTGCAGCGCTATTACCTCTATTCGACCAACTATCGCGGCTATCAATACCAGATCCATTCGCCGGTGCAGCTGGGCTATGATCAGTCGAACTTCGATTCCATCGCCTTCCTCTCGGAGCTGCATCCCGGCTACGCGCCCTTCATCAACCGCGAGCAGGTGGCCCAGCAGGAAAGACTCATCCGCCAGGTCGACGCCGCCTGCGCCCGGCACGGCCTCGAGTTCGGTTACATGATTCCGTTCCCCCTGTTTCCGGTGCAGAAACTCGACATCGTCCGAAAGGTCCAACCCGAGTTCATCGGCCCCGATGGTCGCCTCGACATTGCGGCCCCCGGCATCCCCGGCCTGCTCAAGACCCAGGTCCGCCTGCTCAAGAAGAACCTGCCGCACCTCGGCAGCATCTGCTTGTGGCTGGCCGAGGGCTGCGGCGAGATCTACAAGTTCCAGGACGACGACCTCGTGCACAACGACCGCTGGATGCGCCCCATCCTCCAGGCCCTCGACGAGGTCTGCGCGGAGGTCGGCCTGGAAGGCGTTGTCTTCGCCCACGATTATTTTCACACCGTCCGCACCCGCAGCCAGTCCTTCGCCGTCATCGCCGAATTTCCCCGCATCGTCCTGATGGAGGACATCACCTGGCCCGAGGAAAACACCCTCATGCCCTTCCTCGGCCACTTCACCGCCGAGGACCGGCGCGTGTTGCAGGCCACGCCGCTCTTTGTCAACGCCCTCACCGACACGGAATATCTCGGCCAAGGCAACTGGCCCGCCGTCTTCACCCGCTGGTGGCAGCAGAATGCCGCCGCCGCCCACGCCGCCCGCGTCCGCCTGATCGCCGGCCGCACGTTCTTTTGGGACAACGCGCGGACCGACCAGAATTTCAACCGCCTCAACGCCCATCTGCTCACGACCTTCGCGCGCCATCCCGCCGCCGATCCCCGCGCCGCCCTCGCGGATGCCGCCCGCGAAGCCTTCGGGGCCGGCATCCCTGAGCGGCTGATCGACCTGCTGTGGGAAACCGAGCCCATCATCCAGGACATCGTCGCGATCAACGGCATGAGCCCGCTCAATCACTCCGTGTTCCCCCGCGCCTATTACCTCGACCGCGATTACTTTACCTGGCCCCTCGCCATGAAGGCGGTCGACGACCTCTTCGCCGCGCCCGGCACCCGCCTCGCGCCCCCGTTGAGCGACGACCTCACGGCCGGCCGCTACTGGCGCTACGAGCGCCAGACCGTCGCGCAACCCTACGCGGATTATCTCGCGGCGAAAGACCGCGCCATCGCCTTTCTTGAGCGCGCGGTGCCCGAGGTGGAGACTCTCGCCCCCGCCCTCACGCCCGTGCATCGCCGGATGTTTGTGGACGGTTATCGCGAACTGCTGCTGCTCGCCCGCGGCATGCGCTGTTTTGTCGAGGCCGCGCAAGTCCACCACGACTGGCACCGCGCCAAAGTGATCGACCGCGCCGAATGCCTCCGCCGCATGCAGCCCATCGCGCAAAAACTTTGCGCCCTTGCCAACGAAGATCCGGGCTACGCGCTCGGCCATACCGCGGCCATGCGCCAGTTCGCCGCTGAGATTTCAACTCTCACCATCACCAAAGGCCGTTGGTGAACACGGCTTCGGCCTCCTCGATGTCACTCAAACCCCTCCTCGCCTCATTGTTTCTGGCCGCTGCGTTGACTGCGGCGGGCGCGGCTACCGAACAGGCGCCGACGCCTGGCGCGCCACACTACGTCTTCAGTTATTTCTACGGCGACGCTCGCCAGAACGAGGGTCTGCATCTTGCCACCAGCACCGACGGACTCGCGTGGACGCCGGTCGCCAACGACGCCGTGCTCTTTCATCCCGGCTTCGGCACGCGCTTCCGCGATCCGTCGCTCGTCCGCGATCCCGACGGCAAGCGCATCCACATGGTCTGGACCACCGAGACACCGAACGCCTTCGGTTTCGCCACGACCACTGATCTCATCCACTGGACGGATGTCCGCGAAATCCCCGTGATGGCGCCGATTCCCGGCACCATTAACACGTGGGCGCCCGAACTTTTTTGGGATACTCCGCGCCAACGCTGGATCACTTACTGGGGCTCCTCCGTCGAGGGCCGTTTCCCTGAAACCGCGAAGCTCTCAACCAACCCGAAAGCCAACAACCGGATGTATTATGCGACCTCGCCTGATTTGCGCACGTGGTCCGCGCCGCAATTGCTCGCCGATTTTGGTTTCCCCTCCAACGACGCTTACCTGCTCGCGACGCCAGGCAATCTGACCGGCGAGTATGCACTCTTCGTCAAACACATCGTGAAGCCCGGCAGCCTCGCCCGCCTCCAGTTGGCATTCGCCGCCGCTGATCCACTCGGCCCCTTCAAGCTCACCGACGAGATCGTCAGCGCCGATTACGCCTTTTGCGAAGGCCCTAGCGTGATTCGCATCGGGGATTTTTCTTACTGCTACTTTGACCTCAGTAACCAACACCGCTTGGCCGTGACGCGCTCGCCCCAGATCGGCGGCGCCCCTTGGGAAGACCTCACGCCCAGACTCACCTTGCCGCCCGGCGCGAAACACGGCACGATTCTCACCATCGACGACGCCACCGCGGTTGAACTGCGCGCGTTCAAAAAGCGAAAGCAACAATCATTTTCGCCAGCTTGCTCCTCTCGTGTCACCTCCACGCAGCGGATTCCGGCGCGCTCCCGGCGGCTTGCCGGTGGAAGCAGGCTTGCTTACGGTTTACGATGCACCCCGCCATGAAACAGCTCCCGCCCGCAATCTCGTCGCCCCGGTTCCGGCTCAAAGCCCTGCTCGCGCCGCCATTCCTGGCCACCGCCTTGGCCGCGGGAGGACCGGCCGTGATCAAGGCCCTTGGCCGGCTGCTCCTGCTGCTGGTCGCCGCCGTGTCGGCCGGAGCCGCCGCCTTGCCTCCGCTCGACCGCCAGCTTGGGCCAGCCCGCGCGATTGTCCGCGGAAGCCAACTCGAGGTCACCACCGGCGCATTCACGCGCCGCTGGGAACTGACGCCGCACGGGCTGCGCACGGTGGCGGTTGTTTTTGATGGGAACACGACAGCGGCCGGCGCCGCCACGCCCGCGTGCGACTGGTCTTATCCGGGTTGGCTCGATGCCCCGGCGGAGCTGGTCAACCTGACTGCGGGCGAGAGCGACGACGCGGGTTTCACCTCCAAGCACCTGCGGGTGGTGGCCGAGTTCAATTACCCAGCGGCCCGCACGAACCTGCGTTATGAGATCTGGGCGTATCCCGGGGCCGACGGCTTGCGCACCCAGCTTTGGGTCAAAGGGGAGGGAGTTGAGCAGAAGGCGCCTGACGCCCCGACGTTTGCCGTGCTCGCGGGACTGGTGGCGGGGAAGACGTTGAGCCACGAACGGGAAATCGCCTTTCGGGTCGAGAACCTCCATCCGGCCAGACAATATACCATTGAGCTTTCGGCCTACTCTGGCGAATCGCGGGTCGAGTCCGTGCTGCTGACCAGTCTCGATGCCGAATCCCAGCTGAAGGTGACGGACAATTTCGTCGTGGGCACTGACCCGGCGGCGCCGGCGGTGGTCACGGCCGAGCTGGGCACCAACCTCCGGCCGGACGGAAGCGTGACCGTGCGGGTGCGCCGAGCGGACCCGGCCGGCCCCGGCCCCGTGCTGACGGGGGTGCGCGTGCGGGAGGGCGGCCGGGTCGTGGCCGAGTTTGCCGGCGACCCGGCATCCGCCGCGACGACCGCGCGGCCCGGCACCGGGCAGGTGGAATATCTTCCCGGGATCGGTGGCGGGCTGCGCGCCATCGGCTATTACAACGACACGCAGCACCGCCATGAGCCGGACAAGCACCTCCTGCGCGAGGAGGCCGTCGAACCGGGTTCCATCGATTGGGCCAGCGTGCTCTGCCGCGAGGCCACGCACGGCGGGATCGCGCTCGCGAAGGAATCGCACAAGTGCGTCAATCAGCCCGGTGTCGACACCGGGGCGTTTGTCGCCGGGGCCGGCGGGATTGCGGTGACGGGGTGGGGCGTGGGCCGGGCGGACCTGCGGGCCGACGAGTGGCGCTGGGCCTGGGCCACCTGGATGGTGGGCTATGCGCTGCCGGTCGGGCCGCCGCGCGCGGGCCGGCTGGCGCCGGTTTCGCTGGCGGACGCCCGGGAGCTTGGGCTCAAGCAATTCGAACGCGTCCGCTATCCGGTGCGTGCCGACCTCGACCTCTACTCCAAGGCCAACACCTGGGGCAGCGGCCTCGACGGCGCGGCCTCCATGGCGCGGGCCGCCGAAACCGAGGTGCTGGCCGAGATCGACTCGGTGGCGGAACTCGGGCTGGACCAGCTGCAGATCGACGATGGCTGGCAGACCGGCCGCATGCCCGGGAGGCAGGCGCCGGAACGCGAATGGGTCGTCCGACCCGACTGGTATCCGCAGGGCTGGAAGAACGTCGTCGACCGCGCCCGCGAAAAGCGCGTGGCGCTCGGCATCTGGCACGCGGCCCGCGCGCCGCTGGCGGCGTTGAAGCACAATTACGACACCGGGCATTTCGTGGGATGGAAGCTCGATTTCGCCAACCTCGGCCAATACGACGGGGCGTGGTCCTATCTGGCGAAAGGTCGCGATTTCGTGGCCTACACCGGCCACCGGGTGCGGGTGAACTGGGATGTGACCGAGAATGCCCCGCGCTTCGGCTATTTCTGGGCGGGCGAGTGCGGCAACGTCTGGCTGGCCAACCGGAAGCCGCAGCAGCCCGCCAACGTGGTGCCGCGCCCGTGGCTGATGCTGCGCGAGCTCTGGGAGATCAGCCGCTACCTCAACCTCAACAAGTTCGAGCTGCCGGTCCAGAATTTTGCGATGGTGAACCGGGAACTCAGCGACGCGCACCTGCACAGCGACACCTACGCCACCGCGCTCGGGCTCGGCGGCATCCCCGTGTTTTTCCAGACCACCCGGTTGCTGACCCCCGCCCAGCGGACTGAAACGAAGGCACTGCTGGAGGTCTACAAGCGCGTCCGGGGCGAACTCTTCGCGAGTTACATCCTGCCGATCGGCGATGAGCCGAGCAACGCCGGCTGGTCCGGCCTGCAATGGGTGCGGCCGGACTCCGGGGAGTTCTATCTGCTGGTGTTTCGTGAGCGGCTGAACGCCGAGCCAAACCGGACTCTCACCTTGCGCTGGCTCGCCCCCGGCACGGCCTTGGAATTGGAGAACCTGCGCACGGGCGAAAAATCCAGCCGGACGACCGGAACGGACTCCAGACTCAACCTGTCCATCGAAAGCCCCGGCGACATTCTTTTCCTGAAGGTGCGCTGCCGGCGGGAGTAACCACGGCACCAGAACGGTTGAGGCTCAGCCCGGTGAGACCAATTACGATTCGAGATGAGATTTCACACCAAGGTCGCGAAGAACGCGAAGCGGGTTCGTTCTGAATCGGTTAGCGCCTTTGTGTCCTTAGGGCATATTAAATATGAGTGTAGCCGTTGTTGCCCAGGTGGGCGCCGGTTTCCATACCGGCGCCTGATTGGCAATACATGTTGCCGATGTGGAAATCGGCGACCACCGACGGACACAGTATTACTTAAACTGCCCTAGTGGGCTTTGTGTGAGAGTCTGATTCTGGTCAGTAATTGGCATGAGATATCTCCAAAACACCCTTGTTGTCCTGCTGGGCTGGTGCTGCCTGGCAGTGGCTTTGGCCGCCGCACCAGTCGCGCCCAAGCCGCTGTTCGCCGATCCGAATTACGGCGGTTCCTGCGATCCCGAGGTGGTGTGGAACCAGGAGCGGGGTGAGTGGCTGATCTACTACACGGCGCGCCGCGCCAGGCGAGCGGAGGGCAGTTACGTCGGCACGCCGATCGGCGTGGCCGCTTCGCGCGACCTCACGACGTGGCGGTTCGCGGGCTATGCCGCGTTCGACGGCGGGCCGGGCCAGCCGGATATGCCCGTTACGTTGTGGGCGCCGGGCATCATCCGCGAAGGCGACACGTGGCACATGTTCGTCACGTTCAAGGACAGCGCCCAGCCTCCGTGGGGCGGGCCGGGCGTCATCCGCCACTACACCGCCCCGGCGGGCGATCCGCTGCACGGGTGGAAGCTTTCCGACACGCCGCCGTTCACCGGGCCCGATCCGATTGACGCCACGCTGCTCAAGGTTGGCGGCGAGTTTCGCGCCTACTACCGCGTCGGGGATAACGGGGGCATCCAGTGGTCGAGCAGCCCGGACCTGAAGACATGGACGCAGCACGGCAAACTGCCGGGCGACATCAACGCACCCGCGGCGCAGCGCGGCTTCGAGTATCAGGAAGGCCCGTATGCATTTCGCTTCGGCGGCGGCTATTGGTTGATTTCCGATCCGCACCAGGGCCTCGCCGTCTACCGCAGCGCCGACGCCGTCACGTGGACCCTCCAGGGCCGCATTCTCGAGGCGGAGGGCAGGGGCCTGCGGGACAACACCCGGGCGCGGCACCCTTCCGTCGCCATCGTGGGCGGGCGTGCGTTCTTGATCTACCACGTCGAGCCCAACCGCCCTTATCCTTCTCCGCCACCCGAGCAGCGCACGATCGAGCAGAAGCAGGCCTGGTTGCAGATAGCCGAGATCAAGCTCGTGGACGGGGTCCTCGTCTGTGATCGCAACGCGCCGGTTGAGGTCCCGGATGGCGGGCAGCAACGATGATCTCCGTGCGGCAACCTGGCCGGCCCCGTCGGCTCCGGGCTTGGGGGACGGAACGGCGCGCGCGCCTGGGCGTCAGGGCCCTGCTGCCTGGAACCCGTTCACGTCCCTGCCGGTAGCCCCAATCAGGGCTCTAGCAATTTTTCGGATAACCCCCGGGGAAGCGTTGGTGCCAGGCCCAGGCGCTGGCGATGATCTCGTGCAACTGCGGGAATTGCGGCACCCAGCCGAGTTCGCGGCGGATCTTGGCACTGCCCGCAACCAGCATGGCGACATCACCGGGCCGGCGGGGCCCAAAGGTGGCGGGGATGGGATGCCTGGTGATCGCCCGGGCGGTTTCGAGCACCTGCTGCACGGAGAATCCCTGTCCGTTGCCCAGGTTGTAGGTCCGGCTCCCCTGATCCAGCGCCTCAAGGGCCAGGATATGCGCGGAAGCGAGATCGGAAACATGGATGTAGTCCCGCACGCAAGTGCCATCCGCCGTCGGATAATCCGTGCCGAAAACGGTCACGCCCGGGCGTTTGCCTTGGGCCACCCCGAGAACCAGCGGAATGAGGTGGGTCTCGGGATTGTGATCCTCCCCTCGCTCCACGGTGGCGCCGGCCGCATTGAAGTAGCGCAGGCAGGCATAGCGCAGGCCGTGGGTGCGATCGAGCCAGTGCAGCAGGCGCTCGAGGATGAACTTGGACTCCCCATACGGGCTGCCAGGGATGATCTCGGCGTCCTCGTCGATCGGCATCTTCGCCGGCCGGTCGAAAAGATTCGCCGTGGAGGAGAGGATGAACCGGTGCACGCCGTGCTCCACGCTTGCGCGCAGCAGGTTCAGGCCGTTGGTCACGTTGTCGCCCAGATACAGGAAAGGCCGCTCCATTGACTCGCCGACCAGGCTGCGGGCGGCGAAATGCATCACGGCATCGGGCCGGTGCGTCTTGAAGAGTTCGTGCAGGGCGGCCGGATCCGCCAGGTCGCCCGCCACGAAGGCGGCCGCCGGGGCCACGGCGGCCCGATGCCCCTGGCTGAGATTGTCAAAGACCACCACGGCGTGGCCCGCGGCAAGCAGCCGCTCGACCGCCACACTGCCGATGTAGCCGGCTCCGCCGGTGACGAGCACTTTCATGGGCCGGCCTCCCGGGCTTCCGCACAAGCGGTGCGGAGCCGCTGCGCCGCCTGCTCGGGCGTCAGGTCCCGCTGGGCTTCACCCAGCAGTTCAAAGCCCACCATGAACTTCTTCACCGTGGCCGAGCGCAGCAGCGGCGGATAAAAATGTGCGTGCACCGTCCACTCGGGATGTTCCTCACCGTCAAAGGGCGCTCCGTGCCAGCCCATCGAATAGGGAAAGGAGCAGTTGAACAGCCGGTCGTAGCCGCCGAGCAAATGCTTCAGGAGGTCGGCCAGCCCCGTGCGCGCCGTGTCGTCCAGATCGGGCAACCGGCGGGCGGGCCGGCGAGGCACCACGAGGGTTTCGAACGGCCACACCGCCCACCACGGCACCACCGCGGTCCATTCGTCATTGCCAGCCACCACGCGCGCGCCGTGGGTCCGTTCGAGCGCGACATAGTCCGGCAGCAGCGGTTGTCCGTGACGCATCCACCACTCGTGTTGCCGGGCCGCCTCCTTGGCGGGTTCATTGGGGACGAAGTCACCGGCCCAGATCTGGCCATGCGGATGGGGATTGGAGCAGCCCATGATCTCGCCCTTGTTCTCGAAGACCTGCACCCAGCGCCACCGGCGGCCGAGGTCGGTGGTTTCCCTGATCCACAGTTCAATGACCTCCCGGATTTCGGTCGGCGAAAGGTCCGCCATCGTCAGGTCGTGCCTTGGCGAAAAACACAGCACGCGGCACTCGCCGGCCTGGACCCGGCCCACCAGCAATTCGCCTTCCGGCGGTGGCAGGGCAGGCGTGTCGGGCCGGAAGGCGGCGAAGTCGTTGGTGAAGGCGTGCGTGGTGGTGTAGTCGGGATTTCGTTCGCCATTGACGCGGAGATTGCCCGCGCAGAGGTAGCAGGTCGGATCGTGCCGGGGCCGGCCGGATGCGGCCACCGCCTCCACCTTGCCCTGCCAGGGCCGCTGCGTGCGATGGGGGGAGACGAATACCCAGTCGCCGGTCAGGGCATTGAGCCGGCGATGGGGAAGCTGCTGGATGTCGGTGCTCACGGGCGGGGGGTCGGGCTGCTGA